>MWVX01000040.1_pt1 | contig 39225 bp, 40 predicted proteins | sample 1047311 | NCBI WGS metagenome assembly MWVX01 (sample SAMN06349984, study PRJNA376086) | soil metagenome | isolation source: MtG-4 sample Antarctic (ecotone) soil | place: Antarctica | collected 2015-01-13 | reverse complement strand
GTCTGCTTGTTTGTGCCATTCTTCTTGATGTTCAGGCTTGAACAAGCGGGACAAGTTATTGATTCAAATTGCACACTTGAATTTTAGCTTGTCCTTTCTTTCAAACATCTTTTCTGTTACACGACCTATTTTACGAAGGTTTTAATTGCAATAAAAAAGAAATAAAAGGTTTCAAGACAAAATCCACATTAACAAAAATCAAATATAATGCCGCATCCGAAAGTTTTACACAGAGAAAAAACCGCGCTGGTTGTCGTTGATTTGCAGGAAGCCTTTCGCAGCCCGATAAACGATTTCGCGCAAATCGTTTCGCGCGCTTCTATTGCCGTGCGCGGATTTCAAACGTTAAATTTGCCGATTATTGTTACCGAACAATACCCGAAAGGTTTGGGCAGAACGGCGGAAGAAATTCTTTTCAGCTTGCCAACGGAATTTGAGTTTGTCGAAAAATCCGCCTTCAGCTCGTGCGGCTCAAACTCGTTTATAGAAAAACTTCGAGCGACAAACGCTTCTCAAATTGTTTTGTGCGGTTTAGAAACGCACATTTGCGTCAATCAAACCGCGCATGATTTATTGAGCGAAGGTTTTGAAGTCCACGTTCTAACCGATTGCGTCGGCTCGCGCTTTACGCAAGACAAAGAAACCGCACTCCGGAAAATGCAGATAAGCGGCGTCATTCCTTCAACGGTCGAAATGGCGCTTTTTGAACTTTTGCGCGACTCGAAACACGAACAATTCAAGGCTATACAAAATCTTATCAGGTGATCAGCTATCAGTTGTCAGCAAAAGCAAGATTTTTATCCTGACCGTTGTCTACTTAAAACTGACCGCTGAAAACTGACAACTGACCATTTTTATGGAAATTTTATCTTCTCTCAATCCGCCGCAACGCCAAGCCGTCGAGCAAACTGAAGGTGCGTTATTAATTTTAGCGGGCGCAGGTTCGGGCAAAACGCGTGTTATAACTTTGCGTATCACCTACCTCATCGCTGAAAAAAATGTTCCGCCCTTTAACATTCTGGCTGTTACGTTTACAAACAAAGCAGCAGGCGAGATGCGCGAGCGCGTCAATACTTTTTTGCAAGGTCAGAAACTGCAAAGCGCGCCGCTGATTGCAACATTTCACAGTCTCTGCGTGAGAATTTTGCGGCAAGATATTGAACATCTCTCGGAAGGCTACACGAAATCTTTTACGATTTACGACACGAGCGACCAGCAAAAAGTTATCAAAGCGTGTGTCAAAGACATCGGTTTGGACGAAAAACAATTGTCTGCGCGGCTTGTGCAAAGCCAAATCAGCGCCTCGAAAAATCGCGGCGAAGATTATGAAATGTATGCGTCAAGAGTTGAGTATGCCGACGAAAGACGCGCTGCGATTGCCCGCGTCTTCAAAATGTACGAAGAACGCCTTAATAATGCCAATGCGCTCGACTTTGACGATTTGCTGATAAAAACCGTACGGCTGCTGCGAAAGTCTCAGGAAATCCGCGACAAATATAACAATAAATTTAAATATATTCTGGTTGACGAATATCAAGATACGAACGCTTTACAGTTTGCTTTAATTCAATACTTGACGGAAAAGCAGCAGAACATTTGCGTTGTCGGCGACGACGCGCAGTCAATCTACGGCTTCCGTGGCGCTGACATCGGAAACATTCTTTCATTTGAAGAACATTATCCGAATGCGAAAGTCATAATGCTCGAACAAAATTACCGTTCGACGCAGACTATTTTAGATGCCGCAGACGCGATTATCAGCAATAACGAAGGGCGCAAAGAAAAGAAACTCTGGACAAAAAAAGACGGCGGCGAGAAGATTTTTTATTATCAAGCGTTTGACGCAGACAATGAAGCGCGTTTCGTCGCTTCTCGAATCGAAGAACATCAGCGTCGTAATCTGCAAGACAGAATCGCCGTTCTTTACCGCACGAACGCGCAATCGCGCGTGTTTGAAGACGCTTTTCGGCGTCTGCGGATTGATTACAACATCGTCGGCGGATTTTCTTTCTACGAGCGCGCCGAAGTCAAAGATGTCATTGCTTATCTGAAACTTGTCTTAAATCCGTTTGACGATATCGCACTGCTCCGCGTCATCAACACGCCAACGCGCGGTCTCGGCAAAACGACGCTTGACGAATTGAGTTTTCGTGCCAGAGATTTCGGTGTTTCGCACTGGGAAGCGCTTGCGATTATTACGGACGAAAAATACGACCAGCCGTTGAATATAACGGCACGGGCTTTGGAGGCGTTAAGAAACTTTAAAAAAGTTATCGAAAAATTGCAGGTCAAACTAAGCGAAAGCTCGCAAACCAATAAATCTGTAACCGAGGTTGTTATGGCAGCAATCGAAGATACGGGTTACGCAAATATGCTGCGCTCAGAAAATTCGGACGAATCGGCGACAAGATTGGAAAACCTGGAAGAACTGGTTAATGCTGCCGTAGATTATGACAAACAGGAAGAATACGGCTTGCGCGATTTTATAGACCACGCCGCTTTGTCTTCGGATATGGACAAATTCGACCGCAATGCAACGGTTACTTTGATGACGGTTCATTCGGCAAAAGGTTTGGAGTTTCCGATTGTGTTTCTTGTCGGTTTGGAAGACGGGATTTTCCCGCACTCGCGCAGCATCAACGAACCGAAGGAACTCGAAGAAGAACGCCGTCTTGCTTATGTGGCAATCACGCGCGCCGAGAAAATTTTATATGTTACTCACTCGATGCGCCGCCGCGTTTACGGCGAGGAAATGACGGCTGAACCATCACAGTTTTTGAACGAATTGCCGCTCGATTTGATACAGGATTTATCGCGCGGCTCAAGCTGGCTTTCATTTGCCAGGAGTTCCGCTACACAAAATAACAAACACGCGGCAACTGCTCTGAGCGGCGAAACAATTTCTGAAAAACCGAAAAATCTGTACACCGGAAAAACCTACAACAACGCGGAAGCAATTGCGGAATTTTTCAAAAAAAAGACCGACGGTCAGCAATCGTCAACCGGTAATCAGTCGTCAATTTTCGCCAGCCGGGAAGAAGAATCAAAACCGCTTTCCGGTATGGATAAATTAAGAGCGTTATCATCGCAAAATAAGAATCCGCCATCTGCAATCTCAAATCCGAATTCATTCGTTCCCGGCTCGCACGTTCGCCACGCCAAATACGGTAAAGGTTTGGTTCTGCGGCGCGAAGGCACAGGCGACAACGTAAAACTCACCGTCAGCTTCCCCGGTTTTGGACAAAAGAAACTCATTGAGAAATTTGCCAATCTTGAAAAGGCTTGAGGAGAATCGGTTAAGCGTCAATCGGACTCCGCACGACAACCCGGTTGTTTTGCAAAACGTGCGTGTAAATCATTGTGGTTGAAATTTCTTTGTGTCCCAACAAATCCTGAATCGTTCGGATATCTTGACCGTTTTGAAGATGCGTGACAAATGAATGTCGAAGAGTATGCGGACTAGCTTTTTTGGGAATGCGGCTTTTGGTGAGCGCCGTCTTAAATGCCTTTTGCAGAGTCGAAGCTGACCAGTGATGTCTGCCTGTTTTATCGTTGCGCGGATTCTTGCTCAGACTTTTTGACGGAAAAACAAATTACCAAGCCCATTCCTTTTCGGCATTCGGATATTTCTGCGCCAAAGCAAACGGCATTTCCACTCATCCAAGCCCGCGCCGCAAATCCTGCTCGTATAATTTCTGCGCCGCCGAAAGTTGTTTTTGAAGCGGCTCAATCAACTTTGTCGGCAACACGGTAAAACGGTCTTTGCCGCCCTTGCCGTCGCGCACAACGATTTGCCGAAATCCAAAATCCAAATCCTTCACGCGCAGGCGCAACGCTTCTTGCAGACGCAGACCAGCTCGAGCAAGTTTTCTTAAATTTATTTCTAAACGCCCGCGACGCGATGTCAAACGGCGGCAGGCTTTTTGTCAAAACAACAAACGAAAAAAGCGAAATCAGAATAGAGATAGCCGATGATGGAAAAGGAATCGAAGAAAGAGATTTGAAAAAAATTTTGACCCGTTTTATACAACCAAATCCGCCGGAAGCGGTACCGGATTAGGTTTAGCCGTTTGCTACGGAATAATTACGGCGCATCATGGAAAAATCGAAGTTTCTCGAAACGATTCAAACGGAACGATTTTTTCGATATTTCTGCCGACGAATAAAAAAGCGGCAGATTAGACCGTTTGCCGCTTTTAAAAAACTTTACATATAATAAAATTGAACAAGGTTTCTTGACAGTGATAAATTTTCAATGCACTTTACTCGTTACAATTCTTTTTCATTCAGTTTTAAGGAAAAATTAAAATGAAAAATCGCATTTCTTGTGTTCTTATTTTTTTGGCAATCAGCGTTTCCGCTTTTGGACAACAGAAACCCACTGCTTTTGTCGGCGCGAGAATAATTCCAATTGTCGGACAGCCGATTGAAAACGGTGTTTTGATAATTCAGAACGGAAAAATTACCGCCGTCGGCGACGCGCGGACTATACGCCTTTCGTCCGACGTGCAAATTTTCGACGTTCAGGGCAAAACGATTATTCCCGGTTTAGTTGACTCGCACAGTCATATCGGCGAAGGCGCGGGCGCTGACGGTTCGAGTCCGATTCAACCGGACGTTCGCCTTTTGGATTCGTTAAATCCGCGTGCCGCGAGTCTTCAACGCGCTCAGTCGGGCGGAATCACAACCGTTAACGTAATGCCCGGCTCGGGTCATTTAAATAGCGGTCAGACGCTTTATTTAAAGTTGCGCGACGACGCTAACACGGTTGAAGATTTATTGATTTACGACAAAGCCGGAAACTACGCGGGCGGAATAAAATTCGCCAACGGTACTAACCCTCTTCGTTCAGGCGGTGGAAATTTTCCCGGTACCCGCTCAAAATCCGCAGCGCTCGTCCGCGAACAATTCGTCAAAGCTCTGGATTACCGAGATAAAATTCGCCGCGCCGGAAAAGACGCGACAAAATTGCCGGCTCGTGATTTAGCGATGGAAGCTTTGGTCGAAGTGCTTGACGGAAAACGAACCGTTCATTTTCACACGCACCGTCACGACGATATTATGACGGTTTTGCGTCTGCAAAAAGAATTCGGATTTAAGGTTGTTCTGCACCACGTTTCCGAAGCGTGGAAAGTCGCCGACGAAATTGCAAAAGCCAAAGTTCCTTCTTCAATAATTTTAATTGACAGCCCGGGCGGAAAGCTCGAAACCGTTGATATTAAATTTGAAAACGGCGCGGCGCTCGAAAAATCAGGTGCGCTGGTCGGTTTTCACACCGACGATTACATTACCGATTCGCGCTTTTTCCTGCGCTCAGCCGGACTCGCCGTGCGTGCTGGAATGTCTCGGGAAAAAGCTTTATACGCAATGACGATGGCAAACGCGATTATGCTTGATTTGCAAACTCGGGTTGGTTCTCTCGAAGTCGGTAAAGACGCCGATTTTATCGTGCTTTCCGGCGAGCCGCTGAGCGTTTACACACACGTTTTACAAACCTGGGTCGAAGGCAAAAAGGTTTTTGACCGCTCGGACGCAAAAGATTTATTAACGGCGACGGGCGGTTTCGGCGCCGGCACCGACAGATTTATTCATATTGATTGCTTCGACGACGATTTAGGAGGCGAGAAGTAATGAAAAATTCAAAACTCAAAATTCAAAATTTATATTTTTTACTCGCTTTTCTGCTTGCCGCACACTGCCTATCGATTACTGCGTCGGCGCAAATTGCCGTGCGCAGCGAAACGGTTTGGACAATGGCTGGCGAACCAATCAGCAACGGCGTAGTTTTGTTGAACAAAGGTAAAATCGAAGCTGTCGGAACGGCAAATCAAATAAAGATACCGAGCAATTACCGCGTAATTTTCGCTAAAGTCGTTACGCCCGGTTTGATTGACGCGCACAGCGTTATCGGTTTAGCCGGTTATATGAATCAGCCGCACGAGCAGATGCAAATTGAAACGTCTTCGCCGATGCAGCCTGAGCTTCGCGCCATAGACGCTTACAACCCGGAAGAAAAACTTATCGAATGGGTCAGAAGTTTCGGCGTGACGACGGTTCATACCGGACACGCGCCCGCCGCGCTCGTTTCCGGTCAAACGATGATTGTGAAAACCTTCGGCAAAACCGCCGACGAAGCCGCAATCGTTCCGTTGGCGATGATTGCCGTAACACTTGGCGACAGTTCGCTGGCAGGCGGCGGGAAATCTCCGGGAACGCGCGCCAAACAAGCCGCGATGCTTCGCGCCGAACTGATAAAAGCCTTTGAGGCAGTTCGCAAAGCCGATAGAGCGAAACCAGATCGAACTAATCAAAATAACGTGAACAATCGAAACGCCGAAAACAATCCGACAAATAACGACAACAGCCCGAATGTCAGCAATCCGAATTCGATGTTGAATAATCCGCCGACGCAAAACAATCAAAACCAGGGCAATCAAAATTCATCTTCACAAACAACAACTGATTTGCGCGGAGCTATGATGCAAAACGTTGCGCGTGGTCGCATTCCGCTTCTCGTGACGGCGCACCGCGCTCAGGATATTATGACGGCGATTCGTTTAGCCAAAGAATTTAATATCCGCATCGTTCTCGACGGCGCGTCGGAAGCGCATCTTGTTTTAGACGAAATAAAAGCGTCTGGCTTTCCCGTTATCGTTCACCCGACAATGTATCGCGCGGGCGGCGAGACCGAAAATTTGAGTATGGAAAACGCCTCGAAATTAAAACGGGCGGGAATTTCATTCGCTCTGCAAAGCGGTTATGAAACTTACGTTCCAAAAACACGCGTTGTGTTGTTTGAAGCAGGAGTTGCAGCAGCAAACGGTTTATCCATGCGGGACGCGCTCGCCACAATCACGATTGACGCAGCAAAAATTCTCGGACTCGATCGTCGAATCGGCTCGCTTGAAAAAGGAAAAGACGCAGATTTAGCATTGTATGACGGCGACCCGTTTGAATATACAACGCATTGCACCGGAACGATTATCAACGGACAAGTTGTGAGCGAAACGGTCAGATAAACATAAAGGCGAAAGGTTGAGAAATTATTTACTTTTCGCCTTTTAACTTCTCCAAAAGCGAATTACTTTCTAAACGCATTACAACCGCTCGCATCAATCTTCGCCAGATAATTTAAAGCGTGACGATAACCGATGTAAACGCTTTGCGTGTTTACGTTTTCCAATTTGTCGTTCGAGTCGTGCAGATAATCTCGCCATTTGTCGGAAAGACCGTGTATGGAAACCGCCGGAATTTTTTGCCGCCGAAATGATTCTGAATCGGAGCTGGTAAATTCGATTGAAGCGTCGCTAAATGGAATTTTTAATTCGCTCGAAACTTCCTTTGCCAAATTGGTTAGTTTGGAATCCGAGATGTTTCTCATCACCTGCGGAAAAGTAAAACCGAAACTGTCAAAATTAGCCATCGCGCAGTAATTTATTCGCTTTTCTTTCGGAATCGACCGCGCTATTTCGTCCGAACCGAGAAGTCCGAGTTCTTCCTTTCCAAAAGCGGCAAAAACGTATGTTTTATTCGTGTTAAAATCTTTCATTGTACGGTAAAGATTGGCAATTATCACGATTCCCGTCCAGTTATCAATCGCTCCGCAACCGCTGCTCGTCTTATCGTAATGAGCGCCGATAATAACTATGTCATCAGTTTTGCCTTTTTTTTGTAATAACTAAGTTTTCAACGTCTTTTATCTTTTCTATTTTTAAATCCGTATCTTTCGCGCCCATTTTTTGAAACAATTTTTTGACCGCTTCGAGACGCTCTTCGTTTTTACAAACATTTAGCTTTATGTCATCTTTGATTTCGTTTTCAGAGGAAGTGATTACTTTTTGCGGTTGGCTAAAAGCTGAAAAAGCCAATAACAAAACTAAAATTAAAATCGCAACAACGTTTTTAATTTGTATAAATTTAATGCACTTGAGTACACAACCAAATATTATTGCTTATGTTTGTTGGGGACATCCGTCTGGTTACGTTGAAGCAGAACTTTCTCCTGATTGGCTCGAAGTTTCCGACGATGTGCTTGAAAATTTGTATGCAGATTTGTCGCGCCTGTCTGAGAGTCTTGTGGAAGCCGTGCAAACGAGAAAACCAGGCGACGAGTAAATCAAGACACGCCCAACAATTTAATGGACGTGAGGGCTAAACAGAGACTTTGTGATGGCATTCCCAGTTAATTTTTAGCTTGTGCAGGAGAAATTGCCCAGCGTCAATTCAGGGGTTATTTAGATTTTTGGAAAAATTACCAATTATTTCGCGCCCGCAGATTTGTAATGTGCGCTGTGTGATGTCTGCTGTGCCAATCGTAGAGTGCGAGCATTTTTTCCAGAGTCCACACTCCAGATTCTGGATGAATTAATTCTCTTTTGAAATCTTCTCCGGTCATCGCCATCAACAATGTCGCCCAGCGTAGATGCATGCCTTGAATAATTTTCATAGAGACATCTATCGGCATTTGGCTGTCCGCTAGTTCCGCCCACCGGTCTTCAAAATACGGGCGAATTGTCGGCGCATTTTCAGTCAGTGAAAGTTTAAATCTGACAAACGCATTCAGATGACTGTCAGCGACGTGGTGAATCGTCTGCCGAATTGTCCAACCATCGGGGCGATACGGCGCGTCTAGCTGCCTTTCATTCAGACCCGAGACCGCTCCTGCCAGATTATCGTGAAGGGCGAGAATTGTTTTGATATATTCAACGCGCAGCGCCGGTGTTACGACAACATTTTTATCGAATTCTCCAATCGGATAACGTAAATCTTCGATCATCGTCTAATCTCCAAAATAATTTTCAAATCTTGTAAATTCCTTCAAAAAGGCAAGTTTGACAGTTCCGGTCGGACCGTTTCTCTGCTTTGAAATCAAAAGCTCTGCAAGCCCTGCGTTTTCTTCCGAAGGTTTGTAATACTCGTCGCGGTAAATAAAAGTTACGACATCGGCGTCTTGCTCGATTGAGCCGGATTCTCTCAAATCCGACATAAGCGGTTTCGGCGGATTTCTCGCCTCGGGCGCGCGCGATAGCTGCGACAGTGCAATGACGGGAACATTCATCTCTTTTGCTAAAGATTTCAACTCGCGCGAGATTTGCGATACTTCCTGTTGGCGCGATTCGGTTCGACGCGAGCCGGACATCAATTGCATATAATCGACGACAATTAAATCCAGTTGTTTCTGCTCAGTTGCCAGCCGACGGATTTTAGCGCGCATCTCCAAAACGGAAATGCCAGCCGTGTCGTCTATAAAAATCTTTGCCTCCGAAAGCGTTCCGATGGCCTCGGCAAGCCTTCCCCATTCATCGCGCGTCAAATATCCGGTGCGGAAGCGATGCGCGTCAACTCTTGCTTCCGAACTGAGCATTCGCATTACCAATTGCTCTTTCGACATTTCGAGTGAGAAAATAGCAACAACAGCTTTTTCTAAAATCGCAGCGTTTTGTGCTAAAGTTAAACACAAAGCCGTTTTGCCCATTGACGGGCGAGCAGCGATGATTATTAAATCAGTTTTCTGCAGACCGGATGTCATCTGGTCGAGTTCCCTAAAACCTGTTGATAAACCGGTTAAAGCGTGCGACTCGCGTTTGGCAAAATCCTGCACTTTTTCCAAAATCATTTCGGCGACCGGTTTGACGTGCGCGAAGCCCTGTCTGGTTTTTTCGTCGGCGAGAGCAAAAATCATCTGTTCGGCGTGGTCGAGAATTTCTTCAGCCGTATCTTCTTCGGCGAGAGCTTCGCTGGTTATTTGGTTGCAGACTTTGATGAGATTTCTCGTGATTGATTTGTTCTTGACTACTTTCGCGTAATCCAAAATGTCTGAGAAATGCGGCAGACCGTATGTTAAATTCGTAATGGTAGAAATGCCGCCGATAGCGTCAATCGCGCCGTCTCTTTTAAACTCTTCGCCGATTAAAATTGGGTCAATTCGCTCGCCTCGTTCAAACAACGAAATCATCGCTTTGTAAACACGGCGATGCAACGGTGAATAAAAATCGTCAGGCTGGATTTGTTCGATTGCCTGGGATATTAAAGCATTATCCAGTAAGATCGCGCCCAAAATCACACGCTCGCTATCGGAACTGCTCGGCAGAGGTTTTTCTAGAAATTGTTCGGGTGTCGCCATCTTTTGAATCGAAAATTACAACTGAAAAGCAATGAAAATTGTGCCTTTCCCCCAGCATTTACTTGTTATTAATTTTTTTGAAGAAAAAAAGACTGCAAGCCTTTGAAATTGCTTTGCAGTCTTTGATGCTACTACAAATCTGGTGAACTAACAAAGTTTTTTCGCCGATTTGTTTTGCGGTTTTTATCAGCTTATCGTGTCTTCCGAGATTGCCATACTTTCATAATTTTCTGTCTTTTCGTCTGACACTTCGGGTTGCGCTTCAGCAGTTGTTTCCGCTTTCGGTGCAGCAGGCGCTCCGCCTTCGGTCGTAACAGTAACAGGTACTTGAATCGTTACTTCGCGGTGAAGTTTGACATTAACCGTATAATCGCCTGTTTCCTTGATGGCTTCTTTGAGAACGATTTTGCGCCGATCAATTTCATAGCCTTTTGCATTTAAGGCATCAGCAATATCCATCGAAGTAACCGAGCCGAACAATGTTCCGCCTTCGCCCGCTCTGCGTTCAAAGTTCAACGAAATATCTTTCATTTGTTCGGACTGAGCTTCTGCAGTAGATTTATCCTGCGCGACTTTTTTCAAAAGCGCGGTGCGTTCCTGATTGATTTGGTTGATGTTTCCCTTTGTAGCTAAACTCGCCAAGCGTTTAGGAAGTAAATAGTTACGGGCATAACCCGCTTTTACTTTCACAATTTCGCCGCGTCCGCCAAGGTTATCGACATCATCGCGTAAAAGAATTTTTGTGGTTGACATAAATGTTATTTTCTCCCTTTCTAATCCGTAACAAACGGTATCAGCGCCATCGAACGCGCGCGTTTTATTGCTTGAGCAATCCGGCGCTGATCTTTTGCGGAAATTGCTGAAATCCGGCGCGGCATAATTTTCCCGCGCTCCGGTATAAAGCGTCTTAAGAAATCAACGTCTTTCCAATCCACGTAATCTGGAACAAAAGTGCCTTGCCGACGACGTTGATAACGACGCGGCGCCCTGTCGTTTTTCTGCTCGCTGACCAAATCAATATCTACGACGACGGCGTTTTCTTCAACAACATCCTTGGATTTACTATCCATCATATTTTTCTCCTATTGATTTTGTGCTGGTGTTTCAGTGCCAAATTCCTGATTTCCGCCTCTGTTCGCCGCACTTCTTTTATTATGTCGTGTTTCACGTTTTGTTTTATGTTTCTCCGCAATTTTACGCTCTTCGTCAACGCGAACCGTTATAAAACGAATAATGGCATCATTAACGCGCATTCTTCGTTCGAGTTCGAAAATTTCCTGACCCGAACCGGCAACTTCCATCAAAACGTAATGACCTTCGGATTTTTTGTTGATTGGGTAAGCAAGTTTGCGCAGCCCCATATTATCGGTATTGACGACGCTTCCGCCTTCTTTTTCAATGATTTGCGCGATTGAATCGTTTAATTTGGTAACATCGTCATCCGCCGTCTCAGGCGTAACGATATACATAATTTCATATACTCTATTATTTGCCAATTTATTTCCTCCTTTTGGCTCGTCTAGCCTCATTTTCGTGAAGTGAAGCAAGAAGGTTAGTTTTAATGATGAATTATGAACGATGAATGATAGATAAAAACAACGTGCTTTCATTCACCGTTCCGCATTTCTAATTCATCATTTAATTATATTTCGCCATTGCTTTTTCCGCGCCGTCAGTTATAACAGTGCGGATTGCTTCAGCACTTTGCTCTAAAACTTTTTCGATTGTTTCCAAATCATTTCTGGAAAAATCGTCCAATACAAATCTTTTGGCGTCGGAAATCGGATGTTCCGGCTGCATGCCGATTCTCAAACGAATAAACTCATCGGTATGTAAGCATTCGATAAGCGACTTCAACCCGTTATGTCCACCCGCCGAACCTTTGCCGCGAAGCCTGATTTTGCCGAGCGGTAAAGCCAAATCGTCAGTTATAACGATTGTATTCTTTGAGCTTCGGCTATCTTTTTTCAATAAACAGCTGACTGCCTCGCCGCTCAAATTCATAAATGTTTGCGGCTTGACCAGCTCGACCATTTGATTTTCAAATGATGTCTGTCCAATCAAAGACCGACATTCGACACGTTTAACTTGAATGTTGAATTGGCGCGCCAGTTCGTCAATCAACATAAAGCCGAGATTGTGGCGCGTTTTTTCATATTGCGCGCCCGGATTTCCCAAACCGACGACGAGCCAGTTTTTGCCTGTAAGCGAATTCATAAAAATAAATAATCTGAAATCGCCGGTACAAAACTATTCTTCTTTTGCCGAATCGTCGCCGCCTTCCGCCCCTTCGCCGCCTTCGCCGATAACTTCCGGCTCTGCACCTTCTGTATCGACAGCCGGTTCGAGGTCGGGTTCTTTAACCAGCGCAACGTGCGCGACCATAGTTTCAGGCAATTCGTGAACTTCAAGGTTTTTGTCGAATTTTAAATCGGAAACGTGAATCGAATCGCCCAATTTCAACTCGCTGACATCGTATTCGATTGATTCGGGAATGTTTGCCGGTTCGCACAAAATCTTGATTTCGCGTAGTTGCTGTTCGAGAACTCCGTCTTCATCTTTGACGCCGATTGGTTCGCCGAGAAGATGAATCGGAACGGTAACTTCGATTTTTTCGCCTTTGGCAAAACGGCGCAAATCGGCGTGTTTCAAACGACCTTTGAGCGGGTCGATTTGTCGGTCTTGAAAAATAACGTCGTCCGCCCCGACGCCTTCGACATCAAGGGAAAACAGCGTGTTCTGTCCGGTATCGCTCCGCAGCACAGCAGCCAAATCTTTTAAATTTGCTACAGCCGCGACGCTTTCACCGCCGCCGCCGTAAATTACGACCGGAACTTTTCCGGCGCTTCGCAACCGGCGTGAATCGTTTTTCCCGCGCCCTTCTCTTTTTTCTGCTTTTATTGTAATTTTATCTGCCATAATCTTTTTATAAATTCAAAGTTTAAGGTTTAAAGTTCAAGGTTAGTTCCAAGTTTGTGACTTTGAAACTTAACTTTGAACCTTGAACCATTTTAGATAAACAATGACGAAACGCTTGTTTCATCATGAATTGATTTGATTGCCGAAGCAAGCAATTTTGCTACGCTTAAAACTTCGATTCTGCCTTCGGCTCGTAATTGCTCGGCTTTTTCGCAAAGCGGAATCGTATTGGTTACGATAATTTTTTTAAGATGCGAAGCGCTTAAATTTTCAATTGCTCTGCCAGACAAAACTCCGTGTGTAAAGCAAGCATAAATTTTGTTTGCACCACTTTTATGCAAGGCTTCGGCGACCTTGCAAATCGTTCCGGCGGTGTCGCACATATCATCTATTATCAAGCAATTTTTGCCTTCTACATCGCCGACAATATTCATAACTTCGGCAACATTCGCCTTTTCGCGCCTTTTATCGCACAACGCCAAACCCGTGTTCAATCGTTTTGCGTAAGCGCGAGCGCGTTCTGCACCGCCGGTATCGGGCGCAACCACAATTAAATTTTCAATCGGATTATTCTGAAAATAATCAACAATTATCGGCGCGGCAAACAGATGGTCAACCGGAATATCAAAAAACCCTTGAATCTGCGAAGCGTGCAGATCAACCGTCAAAACCCGCTGCGCGCCTGCCGTATCAATCAAATTTGCAATCAACTTTGACGTTATCGGAACACGTGGGCGGTCTTTTTTATCCGAGCGCGCATAACCAAAATATGGAATCACCGCCGTAACCCTTTCCGCCGATGCGCGCCTGAAAGCGTCGAGCATAACCAACAATTCTATTAAGTTTTGGTCAGTCGGCGGACAAGTCGGTTGAATAATAAAAACGTCTGCACCGCGAGCATTTTCTTCGATTTGAAAATTAAATTCGCCGTCTGAAAAGCGGTTCGTGCTGGCTGAACCTAAATCACAAGTTAAATAATGGCAAATTTCTTCGGCTAAGCCTCGATGCGCGTTGCCCGAAAATACTTTTATATTGCCTGTTACGCTCATCCGTGTCGTAAATATAAATAAACGACGAGCAACTCGTTTGTTTTAAGCTGCCCGTCTGTTTTAAAAGATGGCTGGGGCGGGAGGACTCGAACCTACGAATGCCGGATCCAAAGACCGGTGCCTTACCACTTGGCTACGCCCCAATAAAATTATTACCTTCGAGAAGCAAACTCGTCGCCGAAATTTAATGAAGCCTGATACTCTCGACGCAAAACGGTTCTGACAACAAAAACGCGCCAGCTTTGCTCATTTTTCAAAGCATCAGAAGCCATCTGAAGTTGATCTACGTCTTGAAAAATTGCGAAAACGCTTGCGCCGCTTCCCGACAAAGAAGCCTGTTTGGCATTACAAACTAAAAGCCTTTGTTTGACGCGCTTGATTTCGGGTTCGATTTTAAAGACCGTATTTTCAAAGTCATTTACCCAGCTTGACGGCGGTAAATTAACCGTATTAGGTTCATCGCGGCAAATTTGAAGAATACTTTTTGAGCTTTTAATTGTCAAGTGAGGGGCATTTAAATGGGCGTAAGCGTTGCTGGTCGAAACCGAAACATCGGGCGTAACGATTAACAAATGCGTTTCTTCAAAATCATCCATTTGAGATATCTCGTTGCCGCGACCTGTCCCAAGCGCAGTTCCACCGTAGAAAAAAAAAGGCACGTCCGAACCAAGCGTTTTTCCGATTTCCAAGAGTTCTGCAAAATTGAATTTTATTCGCCAGAGTTTTGTTAAACCAATCAAAGCTGTCGCCGCATTTGAAGAACCACCGCCGAGTCCACCCGGAGCCGGAATGTTTTTTTCAAGAAAAATCTCCGCGCCTGTATTAATTTTATATCTTTCCTGTAACTTTTTAGCGGCTTTAACTATTAAGTTCCTTTCGTCTGTCGGGATTGCCTTATCACTGCAGGTCAAAATTACTTTTCGGTTTTCGCCGAAAGTTAAATTATCTTTTAGTGAAACGGTTTGAAAAACTGTGCGAATCTCGTGGAAACCGTCGTCGCGCTTGCCTAAAATTCGTAGCAGCAAATTTATTTTGGCAAAAGACGAAAGCGTAAATGTATCTGCGGGCATGTGTTTAAAGTTATCTATCGGGGAACAAATCATTTTTCCCCAAAAGCTGGCGGGCGCGTTCAATCAAAGATTTCACGTCGTTTGGGCGATTTGCTTTTTTGAAAACTTGAATCATCTTTTCAAAAACGCGAATCGCAAAATCTCGTTCTTCAAATTGAACCGGCGCTATTTTACTGATTCCGCGAACCGCCAGAGCATTTTCATAAACTGCAATCGCTTCATTAAAACGCTCTGCTCCGGCATAAATATCGCCCAAAACAATTTGCAGATTGGCAGCGGAAATTTTATCTTTTTCCGAAAATTTATCGGACGAACTGCGTAGAGTTTTTGCCGCTTCGTCAATTTTTCCCGCACGCGCTTGAATCTGCGCAAGAAGTGAAATCAACGAAGAGTTTTCGGGATTTGCGTAAACAGCCTGACTCAAGGCTTGAACGGCAATAACCGACAAATTTGCGTCGGCAGATTCTACAGCTGCGCTCAGCAGTTCGATTGCACGAAGATTTTCAGGGTTATCGGCAACGACGCGGCTCAAAATCTCTATTGCTTCTCGCGTCTGTCTGCCGTCGAGCAGAGCAGAGCCGAGTTTGAGCGAAGCATTTTCGGGTGACAATTCTTCCCGCCCGCCCATAATCGTTTGATAAAATCCGGTGTCGAGCGGTGCGGCGGCAGCCAGCCATTTTTTTAATGCCTCGATTCTTTCATCGTTTCTATTTGTTTTTGCGTAAAGCTCGCTTAAAAAGGCATAAGCCTCGGCGTTTCGCGAGTCGAGCCGCGCGATTTCCCGCCATTCGGAAATCGCTTTAGCAGCAAAAGCCAGGTCAATCTCGGCGGAATTAAATTTGCTTTTTATGGTGTAGAGACGCGCTAGAATACGATGCCCGCCGTAATTGTCTGGATTGATTTTGACAGCGATATTTGCCAGCATTAACGCTTCTTCCAAGCTATTGGGCGGCGTGGATAAAGTTACTTCCGCAAGCGCCGTATATGCTTCGGCTAAAGTCGGGTCGAGTTCGACGGCTTTTTGCAAAGATGCTTTGGCAAGTCGCCCAACGCTTGCAAGGGCGACTTCCGAAGGTGCTTGTTTGGTACTCAACAAATATCTTTCTTGTTTTGCTCTCAACAAATATCTTTGACCTTCGAGCAGTTTGGCATATGCCTGCTCGCGCCTCTCGCGGGAAATCTCGGTTAGCTGCGGCGGGTTGTTTAAATTTTTTGGGAACCTTTCGGAGGTTTTTGTAACGCTCGAAATTTCCGAAGGCAAAGCAGATGTTAATTCCCGTGTGTTTAATTTGTTGCCTGTTTGAGCAAAAATTCCTTGTGAACTTATAATAGCAGTGCCAAGAGCAGCAAAAATCTTACTTTTCATAATCCCCCCTTAAACCTTTTCCGAACTCTCGACAATTTTTTCCCAAACAGATTTGTGCGGGAAATTTTAGCGAATAATTTCCTGCCGGAATCACATCCATAAATTTTCCGCCTCTGATAAAACTATTTTTGCTGCTGTTTTTGAGGTTGGGAAATCACAGGCATTACGGATTTCGGAATTTGCGAAGCTGAAATCTCCCCTTTGTTTTCGATAACCTGGTCAATGAGTTCAAATTTTGTTTTGTCAAAATCATCTGTCATCAAAACTCCGTTTTTATCAATCGTCAATGGATAAAGTCCGAAAAGCTGGCTTTTAAAATTGGCGAAAAACGATTTTTTTTCCGGCGGTAAAATCTTTGTTCTTTCAGGGTTTGTCTCTGGAATACTGGCTCCGATAAGTTGGAGCTGTTCCTTTGCCTTTTCAACGTAATCGCTATTTGGATAATCGCGCACAAGCTGCTGAAAATATTTTGCTGCCTGGTCGGTTTCTTCCTCGACGAGATAGGTAACCGCAAGCCGATAAAGGGCTTCATCCATAAAACTGAAATTGGGATATTTATCCAAAACCTCGCGGTAACGCGATTGCGCGCCCTTCAAACCGCCCTTCTTTTGGTCAACCGAAAGACCATAATAATAATTGGCGATATAAAGATTATGAAGACCGAGGTTATCCTGAACTTGTTCGAGGCGCATTTCGGCATCTTTTCGCAAAAGCGTGTTCGGATATTGCTGAAGCAAAGCTTTTAAGCGTTGTTCGGCTTTTCTGGCAGGGGTTATATCGCGGTCGGGCAGACCGATTTGACGCATTTGCGATTCGGCGATTTTCAGCAATACGCGGTCGGCAAGCGGATGCGTCGGGAAAAACGTCAGCCAATCTTGATAACCCTGTGTCGCTTGAATCAAAGCACTGGTTGAGCCTTCCAGGAAAAACGAATCGGAGATGGCGAGTTTTGCCATCGGCAAGTAAGGCGAATCGGGATAAGTTGTAATGATTGTTTGAAATAACAGACGACCGACATCGTAATTATTTTTTCGCACTTCGCGGGTGGCAACGATGAAAAGCTCGCGGTCGCGCCCGGGCGTAATCGTTCCGATTAGCTCTTCGTATTCATCGCTTCCGCCGCCGAAAATACCCAAAAATTTTCCTTTCTTTTTGACTTCACGCGGTTTACCTACTGACGATTCCGGGTTTGCACGCGCACTTGCCGTTTCGGTCAGAGTTGTATCGACACGACTTTGTAAATCGGAAACTGACGCTTCGAGCTGGTCAATATCGCTTATCTCATATTTTTCCGCGCGGTCAACTTTTCCGCGAAGGCTTGTAACTTCCGATTGCAATCGAGACGTATCTTTTTCCAAACTCTTCAAGCGTGCGACCGGCGTCTCTAAAGATGCTTTGTCATCTTTTTTTAATTTATCGTCTTTGCCGTTGCCGTCGTCTTTGAAAGCCGAAACCGCACCATTAACCGAACGCCGCAAGGAGTCAAGTTTCTGCCGCAAAACATCCAAACGCTGTGTCGGCGAACCTTCATTGTTTTTATTTTGCGCCGTCGCCGGTACAACAAAACTCAAAACAATTATCAAACTTAAAATTATTGCTTTATTTTTACGAAAAAACATATTTACTCCAGACAATGGAAAATGAAAAAGTTAAAATTGAAAATTCAGCAACTGGCGAAAATTTTCTTACTTGTGTTTTGCATTCTTTAAACCCAAACCGTTGCAGTTTCAATCAATTCTTTTACTGCTTCAGTCGGATTTCCTTTACCGAAAACGGCTGAACCGGCGACGATGATTTCCGCGCCGGATTCGACTACTTTTGCAATATTTTCTTTGCCGACACCGCCGTCAATCTCGATGCGCGTCGGCAAATCGCGCTCGTTAATCATACGGCGCAGACGCCGAAGTTTATCGAGCGACGTATGTATAAATTTTTGCCCGCCGAAACCGGGATTAACCGACATTAACACAACGTAATCAGCAAACGGCAAGGCTTCTTCAAGTGCAGCGAGCAGTGTTGCCGGATTTATCGCTACGCCCGATTGTCCGCCTGCTTCTCTAATCGCCGTCAAAGTTCTTTGCAGATGCACGTCAGCTTCAACGTGAACCGAAACCATATTTGCGCCGGCTTCGACAAATTTTACGGCGTAGCGGCTCGGCTCTTCAATCATCAAATGCGTGTCGATTGTTAACTCTGTAGCTTTGCGAATCGATTCGACAACCGGTAAGCCGATTGTTATATTCGGTACGAATTGTCCGTCCATCACGTCAACGTGCAAAACTTTTGCGCCGCCTGCTTCAACGGCGCGAATTTCATCCCCAAGATGCGTAAAATCCGCCGATAAAATTGAAGGAGCTATTTCAAACATTTGTAAATTAGCTTTTCTTACTTGCTCTGATTTTTACTTCTAGCTTTGTTGCAAAAATAAAACTTCTCGTTGCTTAAACTATAAATTCAAGGAGTTTTTTGCGGTCGCACAACTCCGCTTGGCGTCGGCTTGGCGGGTGTTTTGCTCGTCGCCCCCGGTTTTATTTCGGTATTCGGTTTTTTAGTATCTGCCGGACTTATCGTCTTGTTTGTATTAGTCGCAGTGTTTTTATTATCTTTCGACGAATTGTCATTCGTATTTTTATTACTGTTCGTATTGCTGTTTGAGGTTGAATTCGAGCTGGTTGAATTATTGCTTAAAACGTCGCGCGTCGTTGAAGTTTTCTTTCGATTTGTATTGCCGTTTGAATTTGCACTCGTGTTATTTTTGTTCGATTTTTTCGGTTTGTCGGAAATCAATTCTTCAATTTTTTCCGTGTCATCCTCGTCCTCAGATTTCTTTATAGTCGCGGGTGCTTCGTCGCCTTCGGAGTTTGTTATGCTGGTTACGACGAGAATCATTTGTCCGGTTTTGACCGTATCCCCAGATTTCGGAAGCTGTTCTAAAATTGTATTCGGCTTTTCGTTGCTTGAGCGGAATGCTCTATTTTTGATACGCAAACCGAGGTCAGCAAGCTCTTTTTCGCTTTGTTTAAAGTCTTTGCCGACGATTTCAGGAACCTTTATTTCCTTTCCCTGAAGCGACATATAAACGACGCCGATTAAACCGACCGCAAATGTCGCAGCCAGCGCAATTACCATAAATAACTTACCGAACGCCGATGCGCTTTTTCTTACAAAACTCATCTTTTTATCTTTTATAGTTTCGGAAAGTAAAACGAAAGTTTATCACTTTTTGTCCGAAGCGACGAACGAAAACCATTCCAAAACCATTGCAGAAGTTTATTTCCTTTCCAAAACGGCGATGAAAAATCCATCTACCGAATCTCTCGCCGGAGAGGTTCGTGCAAAATCTTCAGAAGTCAAAAACTTTTGCGGCAATTCAGGCGCAATCTTTTCATATTGTGTATTATCGTTCAAAAATCTTTCTATAACCGCTTCGTTTTCCTCGCGCTCCAGAGAACAAGTCGAATAAACAATGCGCCCGCCTTTTTTCAGCACGTTTGATGCATTGGTTAAGATTCTAAGTTGTTTGGTTTGAAGTTCTGAAAAATCTTTCTCGTTCAGAAAATAACGAATTTCGGGATTGTGTCGTATTGTTCCCGTTCCCGAACACGGCGCGTCCAATAAAACATTGTCGAACGTTTCAAAAGCAAACGGCAAAGCGTTTTCGGCGTCGTATGCAACTAAATTCGGATTTGAAAAACCTTGATTTTCGGTTGATTGACGCAAAATACGCAAACGATGTTCGTGTAAATCTCCGGCAACTGAGATGGGTTTTGAATTTGCTTTTTGGTTTTCGGTTGTCGGTTGTCGGTTGTCGGTTTTGGAATCTGGAATTTGAAATTCGTAATTTGTAATTCGTAATTTTGAATTTATCTGCGTAAACTTGCTGCCCGGCGCTGAGCAAACGTCCAAAAAATTTTCACCGCTTTGAAGTTTTACCGCTCCGGCAACGAATTGCGATGATTCTTCCTGAAAATATATTTTGCCTTCTTGGGCAAAAGCAAGCAGCATTTCATTTGGTTTTTCGACGCAAAAGGCATTCGGCGCAACGCTTGATTCCGTTATTTCCAAACCGAGTTTTCGCAAAATCTCAATCGTGTTTTTATCGGATTTATTTGTCAAACGAAAGGCAAGCAGCGGCGTTTGGTTATTTGCATATGCCAATTTTTCGGTTTCTTCCATACCGAATGCGCGCGTCCAATGTTCAATCAGCCAGCGCGGGTGCGAAGTTTCAACCGAGAGTTTTTCGATTTCGTCTGCAAACTCAAACTTAAAATCTGTTTGACGCGCCGCTCGCCGTAAAACGGCATTAACCAAACCTGCCGCCGAACGCTTTTTTGCCAGATGCGCCAAGTTTACCGATTCGTTTACCGCCGAAAAATCTGGAATTTTATCGAGAAAAAACAATTGAAAAAGACCTAGACGTAAGGCGATTAAAACTTCCAAATCGAGTTTCGCAGGTTTTATTCGGCTGAAAGATTCAACAATTCGGTCGAGATAAATTCGGCGGCGAAGAACTCCGAGCGTTAACTGGTGGCAAAGGCTTTTATCTTTCGGCTCGAGTTTCTCCTCATAAATCGGTAACAAAGCCGATGAAAACGCACGTTGGCGTTCAATTTTTTGCAGTATTTCAAATGCAGCCAGGCGCGCGGGCGAAACTTTATTCATTTTGAAAATTTTTGCCGTTTGATAGGGATTTGAAAATCGCCTGCTTTTTATCTCAAATAGATTTTAGCCGAGCTTTACGCCCGATTGTATGTTTATTCCATTCAAAAAATCGCGCGCGTTCATCCGTCGTTTGCCTTCTATTTGAATTTCCATTAATTGAAGCGCAGTTTCGCTTCCGCACGCGACAATCAACTGGTCGCCTTTCGCCTGCAAGACTTCGCCAACTTCAAAACTTTGAACTTCAAACATTGAACCTTTAACCTCAGCCACTTTCCAAACGGTTAATTTCTTGTTTTGAAAAGTCGTAAAAGAAGTCGGAAACGGCTGAAACCCGCGCACGTGATTTTTTATCGTCCCGGCGCGAGATTGCCAATTTATTCTGCCTTCTTCCTTTACCAAAACAGGCGCGTAGCTGGCTTTTTCATCGTTTTGTTTTTGCGGCGTGATTTTATCCAATTTTTTTAAAGATTTGCTCAAAAGGTTCGCACCTTCAAAAGAAAGTCTCGCCATCAAATCAATCGCGTTTTCTTCCTGGTCAATCTTTGTTTCGCTTTGCAGAAGAATATCGCCGGTGTCGAGTCCGGCGTCCATTTTCATTGTCGTAATGCCGGTTTTCTCTTCTCCGTTGACAATTGCCCAATTGACCGGCGCAGCACCGCGGTATTTTGGCAGAAGAGAAAAATGCACATTTATCGCGCCTTTAGGAAACGCCTGCAAAAATGTTTCCGGCAAAATTCTGCCGTAGGCTACGACAACCGCAATGTCTGCCTTGTGAGACTTGAACAATTCCAAACTTTCAGCCGTTTTAATTTTCGCCGGTTGGTAAACCGCCAAACTTTTTTCGAGAGCAAATTCTTTTATCGGCAGCATTTTCAAACGATTACCGCGCCCCGCCGGACGGTCTGGCTGCGTCCATACGGCGGCAATTTCGTGTGCGTCGCTCAAAAGATTTTCTAAACTCGGAACAGCCGCGAGCGGCGTTCCCATAAAAACTATTCGCATTTTTTCAGTAGTCAGCAGTCGGTAGTCAGTGTTCAGTTAAAGCAGAATTATCTGACAATTGAATACCGACAACTATTTTAACCGCATCGCTTCCTGCATCGCGTAGAAAATCCAATTTTGCTCCATAACTCCGTGAATCAAATACGAACTTGCGCCAATCGCAAAGATTCCGACATCTTCACCTCCGTGCGTTTCATCGCTGAGCGGGACGGCGGCTTCCTGTTTGTAGTCAGGATTTGTAACTTGTTCTTCAGTTAAATCGGGGCGTGTCACGTTACGATAACCTTTGCCGTTGCCGTAGCCGAGCGTCGTAAAAGGCTTGCCATTTTTATCCTTTTTGTCTTTTTCTTCGGCAATTCCGTTATCATCAATTTCGCGCACGAGACCTAAAATATTATTGCCGCGTGCCGGATAACCAGCCATTAAAAAAGTATGGCTGTGGTCGGCGGTAACGATTATTAAAGTGTCGTCAAGATTGATTTTATTTTCCGCAGTCCGAACGGCGTTTGAAAGTTCGATGGCATCGGTCAGAGCGCGAAAAGCGTTTCCATTGTGATGCGCGTGGTCAATCCTGCCCGCTTCGACCATTAGAAAGAAACCATTTTTATTTTTCGATAAAACGTCAATTGCTTTCGCCGTCATCTCGCTCAAACTCGGCTCGCCGGCTTTGTCCTTCGGACGGTCATAGTTATATTGCAAATGCGACGGCTCAAAAAGTCCGAGCAGATGTTTCGTTTTTTTCGCGTCAACCCGGTCAAACTGCTGCCGATTCCAAACGTAAGCCGAATCTTTGTATTTTTTCAGCCATTCGTCAGTCAAATTTCTGCCGTCCAATCTTTCGCCTTTTGTTTCATATTCCGGGTCGGTAGTTTCCTTGGGCAAAAATTTTGTGCGTCCGCCGCCGATAGCTACCTCCAAACCGTCGCCGTGATTAAATTCAATAAGCTGTCGCGCGATGTCGGAAAATTTTGCGTTGAACGCATCTTTTTTGCGGTCGAAAATATCTTTATCCGATTCCCAATCGCGGTCTGCCGTATGTGCGTAACACGCGCCCGGCGTGGCGTGCGTTAAGCGCGCCGTTGTTACAACCCCAGTTGATTTTCCAGCGTCTTCCGCCATTTCCAACAGCGTTTCGGTTTCATTTCCCTTCACGGTTTTATAATCGCCGCGCACAATGTTTTGATTAACCGATAAAACGCCTTCGTCGGTTTTAATTCCCGTAATTATTGCGCTCATCGTCGGCGCGGAGTCTGATGTTTGCTGGTTTGCGCTGTAAGTTTTCGACAGCGCGACAAAGGGAAATTGTTCAAAACTAAGGCTATTTTCCTCGCCGCTTTCGCCGCGCATTTGACCTTCCATTATCCGCGCCGCCGTTAAGGTTGTAATTCCCATACCGTCACCGACAAACAGTATGACATTTTTGGCTTTGTCTTTACGGATTTTATTCTTTTTCGCCCGTTCAATAGCATTCAAACCATCTCGCCGCCAGGATTCCGGCGATTCTTCTCGCTTGATCGAAAAACGCGGCGTTGCCTGATTTGTTTGCATTTGCGCCGTCAATGCAAATTTCAAAGGCAAAATTAATGCGATTAAAATTAACAAAACAATAAACGGTCGCTTGTTTGAATAGATTTTTTTCATTCGTATTTTTTTATCAAAACGCCTTCGCCGTCGTATCGCCCGCGCTTGAAACTTCCGTGCTGTCGTCGCGTTTGTTTGTTGTAATTTTCTGAGCGATTGATTTACCCTGCATAAACTGCAAAAGATATTCGCGCCCGCCAGCTTTTGAGTCCGTGCCGGACATATTAAAACCGCCGAACGGGTGAACCCCGACCAAAGCGCCGGTGCATTTGCGGTTCAAATACAGATTGCCGACATGAAACTCGCGCCGCGCTTTTTCCAGCTTTTCTTCATTTTCCGAATAAACCGCGCCGGTCAAACCGTATTGAGTGTCGTTGGCGATTTCCAGAGCATGGTCAAAGTCTTTAGCTTTGATAACCGCTAAAACAGGCGCAAAAATCTCCTGCTGTTCAATTGTTGCGCCTGCTTGAACATCATCAATTATCGTCGGCTCGATATAAAAACCGTTCGAGCTGTCGCCGCCGCCGCCGCTAATTAATTTTCCGCCTTCTTCAATTCCCTTTTTTATCATTTTCGTCGCGTTATCAAAAGATTTTTGATTGATAACGGCGGTCATATTCGTGTCGCCTTCGGTCGGCAAACCGATTTTCAATTTCTTTGTGTGTTCGACAATTTTTTCCAGAAGCGCGTCGTGGACTTTTTCGTTCACAATCAGACGCGAGCAAGCCGAACATTTCTGACCCTGAAAACCAAACGCGGCTTGAACGGTTCCGATTGCCGCATCGTCCAAATTTGCATCTTCGTCAACAATAATCGCGTCTTTGCCACCCATCTCGGCAACGACGCGCTTCATCCAATTCTGCCCTTCGCGCGTTTTCGACGCTTCTTCATAAATATGCAGACCGACGGCTTTTGAACCTGTAAAAGATATAAATCTAGTTTTCGGACTTTGAACGAGTTGCTCGCCGACAGCCGCGCCGCTTCCCGCCAGAAAATTGACTACACCTTTCGGCAAGCCGATTTCTTCGAGGATTTCCATAAATTTGTAAGCAACCGTCGGTGCATCGGGCGAAGGTTTCAGCACGGTTGTATTTCCAGTTACAACCGCCGCCATTGTCATTCCGCACATAATCGCCAGTGGAAAATTCCAGGGCGGAATAATCGCGCCACTTCCCAAAGGAACATACTCAAACCGATTATCTTCACCTTCGAGTTTGGTAACCGGTTGATCGCCCGCCCAGCGCAGCATCTCGCGTCCGTAAAATTCGAGAAAATCAATTGCTTCCGCTGTATCACCGTCAGCTTCCGCCCACGTTTTTCCGGTCTCGAAAATCATCCACGCGCTGAAATAATGTTTTCTGTCGCGCACAATACGCGCTGCTTTGAAAAGATATTCGGCGCGTTCTTCTGCCGGAACATTGCGCCAACTCTTAAACGATTCGGTCGCCGCGTCAATCGCTTTGGCAACAAGATTTCCCGCATCCGCGTCGGCGTCAGAAAACACGCCAACGACCTGCGATTTTTCAGCCGGATTGATGCTCTCGAATTTTTTTTCGAGCGTAATCTTTTCGCCGTTTATAATAACCGGATATTCGCGCCCAAGCTCGCTTCTGACCCGTTTGATCGCCGTCTTCATTGCTTCCGCGTTTTCCGCTCGCGTAAAATCGGTGAACGGTTCATTCTTAAATTCTTCTAAACTTTTTTTTGTCTGCATAATTCTATTTCCGTCTCAATCAAGTTTGTTTCTTTGTTTTAACTTTCGTTTTAAAATAATTGCCGTAAAAAATAATATCACCGATAAAATTAAAGTCAGGCGACACGAAAAATGCCAGTGATTAATATAGTTTTGTCCGGCTTCTTTGATTGCCGCCTCAACAGTGTCCGATGTTTCAATATCCTGCACGCATAAAAAGCCGACCAGTATTAAAGTAATTAAGCCAACCTGTCGATGAAAATATGTCGCGGTAAAAACAAGTAACGCCAAAATTATTCCGCTGATATACATATATTCAACGGACGGCATTTTGTCCATTACTTCAAATATAAAAGCCGGAAAAAACATAATAATTTTTAAGCTGTTTCGAAAACGACTTCTTTCGGTTCAGGCAAATGTTTTCCGTCTTCTTTGTAAATCTCAATAATTTCTTCAACCGCTTGATTCAACTCCTTAAACACTTTGAGTGCGTCTTTGCCGTGAACGCCGCCATACATCAATTCGGGACACATTCCAATAAAACAATTGTCTTCGTCGCTCCAATACACGATTTTCTTATAAAGGTCGGATTCTTTTCTCATTTGCTTTTTACCTCTTTCAAAGCTTCTCGAACTTGCCTTATCTGATAAATTTTTGCATCGTCGCTGGCTTTACCTGAAATTCTAACAATTTTTGAAATTAAATTATGTTCAAAATTTCGATGACTTCCCTTTCCGCCGCGATTGATAAAACCGTTGCGTTCGAGTTCGGCAATCAATTCACGGATTTTCGGCGGCATTTTTTAATTCCATTCGCCCGTTTTTTGCAATTTTTTAATTTTACGCTTTGCCATTTCGCGTTTCAAAATGGTCATCCGGTCGAGAAAAACTATTCCGTTGCAGTGGTCGGTTTCGTGCAAAATACAGCGTGCCGTCAGTTCCGCGCCGTCGAGTTCAAACCAATTGCCTGAAACGTCCTGAGCGCGGACGATTGCCCGCAGATTGCGCTGAATGGGCGCGTAAATTCCGGGAAATGAAAGACAGCCTTCTTCGCCTTCCTGTGAGCCTTCGACGTAAATGATTTCAGGATTTATCATTGCAATTTTTTGCGTTTCGTCTTCGCCGCCCGAACAATCCATTACAAAAAGTCGCTTCGATTTGTCGACTTGCGGCGCGGCAAGCCCGATACCTTTCGCCTGGTACATCGTCTCAAACATATTTTCGACGAGCAGCTTTAAGTCTTCGTTAAAATCTACGACGGGCTTTCCGACTTCGAGCAACACTGGTGCCGGATAATTAACAATCTTGAGCAAAGCCATAAATTATATTTTGACATAGTTAAAGATAAGGTAAAAGTTCAAAGGGGAAGGTAAATTTTGTTTAACAAGCTGCTTGAATCAAATAAAAAAGGCGGCTGAAATATCGAGCCGCCTGAAATACCTTATTTAATTATCGTTTGATAAACACCTGTGTAATAAAAAATTCTCCGCTGGCGGATTTCACAATGCCGATACCGGTTGTTGTCCAATCTTTGTCGAGAATATTGTTCCGATGCATCGTTGATTCCATCCATTTTTCTACTGTAAAGCCGTCGAATTTATCCAGTCCGTCAATGGAAAAAAGATTTTCTCCGATTTTACTCCAATGTTTCAGTTTTGCCGCCTTTGCGCGTTCGACGACGCTTTGTCCGTTGGAATCGAAATGACCGAAAAAATCCTCGTCCGCCATTTTCTTTGAATAATCCCGCGCAATATCTGCCAAATCTTCGTCCCAAAATAATCGATTCAATCCGTTCCTGGCTCGTTCCGCGTTGATTAAAATAAAAATTTCGTTATCGTCGGCTGCGAAATCATCAGGTGTTTCAGTTGTATTAGTTATTTTATGATTGTTAATTTCAGTTTTTTGAGCAAATACGGCGGCGTTGAAAATTGAAACAGTCAGAGCAATCATAATTGCATATAAAATTGTTTCGTATTTTCCGGGGAAATAATTTTTCATTAAAATTTTTTATCCAGATCAGTTATTTTCGGAAACGAATTCTGCGCATTTCGATGCGTTTTTATTATTTACGGGTTTTCTTTAAATTTCAATAAATTACTGCGTCTTTTCGAGTCTCGTTTTTTCCGTTTCCGTCCAATGGCACAGAATTTCAATGTCTCGATCGGAAAGTTTTGCGGCGCGATGTATCCACAAATAAGAAGGTAAAGGCATTTCCTTACCCGTCGCCTGCTCGCAGATCTCCTCCAGTTTACGACGCTTCCGCCTTGTTTCATAAGTATTCCAAACCGAAAAATTTAAATGTCTGCGCCCGTCGTTTATATGCTCGTCGAGAAACCAGTTAAACGGAGTAATGTTTGAATACCATGGGTAAACCGTATTGTTTGTATGACACTCGTTGCAGGAGCGCGTTAAAATCGATTCTACGTTTTCAGGAATCTGCATTGAAGATTCTAAAGTTTCGGCTTGAACTACTGTCGGATTGCTTCTGTCGGGGCGAACGAATTGGGCTATAAAAAAAGCGGCAAAGAAAACAAGCGCGACGATTTTCAGGATTTTTTTCATAAGTAAAAAAACGAATGATGTAAAAAAGTTCAATTCAGAAATTTTCAATTATCCTTTTTACGTTTTTCGTTTATCAAAGTTTTATTTTTGATAACTTACGCGCCAGATTTTGTCCGCGCCGTCGTCGCACACGAGCAGCGAACCGTCCGAGTTGACGAGCAAACCGACCGGTCTGCCCCATACTTCGCTGCTGTTTTCGTCGGGTAGCCAGCCGGTTAAAAAATCTTCATAAGCGTTGTCAACCAGCTTTCCGTTCTTAAATTTAATTCTAATTACTTTGTAACCGGTCAGTTTTTGACGATTCCAGGAACCGTGAAGTGCGACGAAAGCGTCGCCTTGATATTCGTTCGGAAACATTTTTCCGTCGTAAAAAAGCAATCCGAGCGCGGCAGAATGCGACGTTAAAAGGACATCGGGAATAATTGGTTTTTTTATCAGCTTTAAATCTACATTACTATGTCGCGGGTCTCTGTTTTGTCCGATGTAAAAATACGGAAAACCGTAAAACGCGCCTTCTTTGATTGATGTAACGAAATCAGGAACAAGGTCGTCACCCAAACCGTCGCGTTCATTGACGGCTGTCCAAAGTTCTTTTGTTGTCGGGTTAAATGCCAGCCCGATTGGGTTTCGCAAGCCCGATGCGAAAAGGCGATAACCGCTTCCGTCAGGATTGTATTCGCTGACGGCGGCGCGGCGTTCGTCTCGTTCAACGTCCACATTTCCGCTCGAGCCGATTGAAACATAAAGTTTTTCGCCGTTGGGTGAGAAAATAATATTGCGTGTCCAATGCTGATTGTAACCGCCTTCAGTCAGATTAATAAGTTTTTCGGGCGCGGCTTCGGCTTTCGTCTGTCCGTTTTTGTATTTGAAACGCACGACCGAATCGGTATTTGCCACATAAAACCAATCGCCGTTGAAAGCCATTCCGAAGGGCTGGCTCAAGTTTTCGGCAAACTTAAACCTTTCCTCCGCCACGCCGTCTTTATTTGCGTCGCGTAAAATAATAATTGAATTGGCGCGCGAATCGGCAACAAAAACGTCGCCGTTCGGCGCAAGCGTCATCCAACGCGGATTTTGAAAAGAGCCTTCGGCAAAAACATTTATTTTAAAACCCTTCGGCAAGGAAAGTTTCGCGTCCTTTGGTTGTTCAATTATTCTCGACGAGCGTCTTGCGCTTTCAGATGCGAAGGGTTTGGGCAAATCCTGCGGTTTTATTTGGTAGGTTTTAGGTTTGTCGGAGTTCACGATTTCCGCCGTATTTGTTTTGACCGCTTCGACAGCCTTCTGTTTGGTTTGACAAACCGCAGTCAGAAAACTTGCCTGCACTATGAAAACCGTTGCAAAAATTCCTGTAATACGATTATTATTCATTATATTTCCTCTTAAAATAAAAATGTCTCAATTATTTTCTCTTGATATTCAGAATAAACGTTCATCCGAAAGAAGTTCAAGCAAAGTCGGGCAAATAGGCGAAGAACTTGCCGCCGCATTTCTTGTGCGAAATGCTTATCTTCTGGTCGCGGCAAATTTCAAAGTTCCGGTTGGCAGAAATCGCGTCGGCGCGCCGGTAAACGGCGAAATTGATTTGATTGCATATGACGAAGGCGTTTTGTGGAGGTAAAAACACGTTCATCCGAAGAATTCGCTTCACCTCTGGCGGCGGTCGATTTAAAAAAACAAAGGCAAATTACACGCACGGCTCGAATGTATCGAAAAATTTTTCACCTTCAGAATACAAAATTTCGCTACGATGTCGTCAGTATCGTTTTGAATGATAATTCACACCCGAAAATAGAAATCTTCAAAGGTTTTTGGTCAGAAAGCAAATTCTCCAAGAGATTTTGGGCAGATGAACTTTAAAGAATACTTCCTTTTTTTGAATGAATTGCTCAAAATTGTGTTTGATTTCTTTACTTTAAGTGCCAAAGAAATTGATTTGACCAATACAATTCGATCAAAACTTCAAGATTAATTTTTAATTTTGTCTTGAATAAAGACGAATAAAAAAAGTTTGCGTGTTTCAAAATCAAACACATTCGGCAAAATTTCTCTTAAAATTATTTTGCTTCTATTTCTGTATTACTCAATTGGCTTGCATTTATTCAAGAAAGAAGCTGTTGGCACATCTATTGCGTTTAACACTAATAAGCTATACAAGCTAATAATTCTAAAATTTGGGAAGGAGATTAATTATGAATAACGACGGAACAGTTAAAGAAGAACTATCAGGTTTTGGCGACAGAGTAGCTGGCAACGTAAAAGATGCTGCCGGTGCCGTAACCGGCGACAGAAGCCTCGAACGCGAAGGTGAAATGCAGGCAGATCGAGGTGCAATTCGCCAAGCTAACAATGATGTTTTAGGCAGCGACAGAACAACTACCAGCACAACTTCAACAACCAGCACGACTGGCAAAAGCGGTATGTTGACCGGAATGTTTAGAGACCGCGACAGTGCTGACAGAGCGTATAATTCAGCTATTAGCCGTGGTTATACAAAAGACGAAGTTAATTTGATGATGAGCGACCAAACCCGTGATACGTGGTTTACCGGTGATGATGACTCGGCGCTCGGCAGTAAAGCCCTCGAAGGCGCCGGAACCGGTTCGGCAATCGGTGGAACTTTGGGCGCGGTCATCGGCGGTATTGCCGCAATCGGAACCAATGTTTTGCTTCCGGGTCTGGGCTTGATTGTTGCCGGACCATTACTTGCGGCTTTAGCGGGCGCAGGCGCGGGTGGATTGACCGGCGGACTTGTCGGTGCGTTAATCGGTTCGGGAATTCCTGAAGAACACGCGAAAATGTATGAAGAAGGCATTAAAAACGGCGGTGCCGTAATGGGAATTACTCCGCGAAACCAAGAAGATGCCGATTATTTTGAAAATGAATGGCGCACTTACAAGGGCGAAAATATTTATCGTTAAATCGCTTTTCATTTACAGCAGCAAAAAACTCCGCTAAATTTAGCGGAGTTTTTTGCTTTGAAGATATATTTATTTTCATCCTTCACACAAAATATGCGCGGCAAGAAGCGGAATTGTGAATTCGTGATGTCCGGTAACTGAAAAACCGCGACCTGCGCCGTTTGCCGTCGGACGACGAACAACATTCGTATTTGGACGATAGCTTTGAATAAAATCAAAATTAGCGGTGGTGAAATCTTCCAAAGGAAAACCTAAATTTAGAACAACCGTAACAGCTTTCAAGAAAACTTCCGGCATTATAACTGCTGAACCGACGTTCAAATAAACGCCGCCGCCATTTAATTCTTTAACAATTGAGCAAAAAAGCTTGAAATCCGTGTGTGAAGTCGCGCCGAGCGCAGCGCCGTCGCAGGAAGCGTGGAAATGTCCAATGTCTGCGCCGATAGCTAAATGAGTTGTAAAAGGAGTGTTCGTAACATAAGTTTGGCAAAGAAGCGAAACATCGGAATATGGCGGATTCTTTTGCAGAATTTCCCTACCCATCGCTTCGCCGAGTCCGATTTTATCGTTCCAACCTTTTTTAGCAGCAGAGTTTAATACTTCTCCCGTTTCTTTCGCCGCGCCGAAATCGCCTTTACCGAGCGTGGCGTCAACGTCTTCGGATGTAGAACCAATCAAGGCAATTTCCGTGTCGTGGACGAGAACCGAACCGTTAGCTGCAATCGCCGTCGCAAAACCTTTTTTCATCAAATCTATAATTATTGGCGCAAGCCCTGTTTTTACGACATGTCCTCCGATTCCCCAAACAATCGGTTTATTCAATTCTTTTGCACGACGAATTTGTTTTGCAATTTCACGCAAAGATTGGTTTGCAAGAATATTTGGTAATTTGTCAAGAAAATTTTTAAGTGAATCTCGCACGTCAACTGGCTGGGCAAAATCTTGAACGATGACTTTGCTGGGGCGCGAAGCAAGTTCGTAAGTTTTTATTTCATCAAAGTTTATGGGCTGAAATTTTTCGTAAATCGACATAATTTTCGTTTTTTCACAACTGAATTTATGAACAGTTTTATAAAAACCTTAACTGTGGTTGTTTTATTTTCTTAAACATCTCTTGAATTCACTAGGCATTTCGCTTTCAAATTCGACAAAATTGTTAAAGTGCGGATGTCGGAAACACAGTTTTGCGGCGTGCAGACACAAACGTGGAAATTCTCGCCCGTTGTATCTATCGTCCCCGACAATCGGATGCCCGATGTGAGCGCAATGGATTCTTAATTGATTGGTTCTTCCCGTTACGGGTTCTAGTTCGAGCAGTGTTTTATCGGGAAATTTTTCTAAAACCCAAAAATTAGTTACGGCGGATTTACCATCCTGTTTTACGTTCCAGTTTTTTTCTTCTGCAAAACGACCGACGGGCGCGTCTATGGTTTCGGAATTTTCCGAAACGATTCCCTGAACAATTGCCAAATATCTTTTTTCTATTAGTTTTCTTTGAAAATGGTTGGATAGCCTGCTTGATGCTGCCGGAGTTTTGGCAATCACCATTAAACCCGACGTTCTGCGGTCAAGCCGATGAACCAAAACAGGACGAATAATTTTGGATTTTAGATTTCGGATTTTGGATTCCCTTGGTTGAAATTCGTTTTTTTCCTGGTTTAAGTAATACGAAAGCGCATTCAGAAGCGTCCCACTTTTTTGTTTCGATGATGGGTGAACTAGCATATCTGCCGGTTTATTTACGATAATAATCCACTCGTCTTCAAAAATGATTTCAAGCGGAAGCGGTTCTGGCTTCATAGCCGTTTCCGCTTCCAAATCAACCACGATTTCAACCGTGTCATCTTTCTTCAAATGATAGCCGCGAGGTTGGGTTTTACCGTTGATTCTGCAATTGCCCGCATCAATCAGATTGCGAAGAAATATTTTACTGACGGATGTTATTTGTTCAAACAAAAATTTATCGAGACGATTTTGTTTTATATTTTCTTCAATTTGAAATTTCAGTTTCGCCGGCATTGAAAATTAAAAAACATTTAACCCAATCTTTCATTGACAAATGTGAAAACGCCGGTGGCGACGCTGACGACTATAAACGTTGCAATCGCGCGCCAAACGGCATCCGATTCGGTAAATTGCCAAATCGCTAAAATACACAAAACCGTGCAGACAACCAGCGAAATCGTGATAATGACGAAAGCAATGCCCCGCACTAAATTTGGATTGACGACGCCCCTTGGTTTCGGTTTGATTTTTGCGACTTGTTCCAACTTTTGATTTTCCATTTGTCTGTTTTATAAATTTGTGAAACGCGAGTTTTGATTATCTAAATTGTTGTTTCTAAATCTAATTTTAATCGTTTGTAAATTTATTGTGCCCGACAACTCGGCTAAGTTTAACAATTCTACAAAATTTTCAAAACCGCCCACAGCGAAACAACGGTTATAATTATCCAAAGCAGAACGCCTTGAACGAGCGGTCGCAAACCGACTTTTTTCAAAACTTCGGTTGACAAACTCGCGCCGATAAGAAAAAGCGTAATGGTCAAACCGGTTTTTGCCAGCATTACGAGCGAGTCGAAAATGCTCGGCGGATAAGTTGCGGGCGTGTAAGTTCTGATAATCGTCGCCAGAAGAAAAAATAAAATAAAATATGGCACGGCGATTTTCGCTTTTTTGTTGCGGTAAAAAAAAGAGAATAAGAGTGCAACCGGCGCAATCCAAAGCGCGCGCGTAAGTTTTACGGTTGTCGCTATTTGCAATGCTTCGCTGCCGTATTTTGCCGCCGCGCCGACAACCGAACTGGTATCGTGAATGGCAATCGCTGCCCACACGCCAAATTGATTTTGCGAAAGATTTAAAGCGTGTCCAATAACTGGAAAAGTAAAAAGCGCGATTGAATTTAAGATAAAAACTGTTCCCAGTGACACGGAAATTTCTTCACTGTCGGCATCAATAACAGGAGCGACCGCTGCAATCGCGCTACCGCCGCAGATTGCCGTTCCTGACGAAATTAAACTTGACGTTTTATCTTTTACCTTTAATAATCTGCCGACCAGAAATCCGAGCGCGAGAGTTCCGAAAATCGTCGCAATCGTAAATAAAATTCCACTTTTTCCAGCCTTTACCACTTCCGACAAATTCATACCGAAACCGAGCAGAACAACCGAAGTCTGCAGCAAAATTTTTGTCGTTTTGGCGGTTTGTTTCGGATACGGATTACCGATTGTCAAAGCCAGAATCAATCCCAAAGCAAGCGCTATCGGCGGAGAAAACCAGGGCGTCAGACATAATAAAATTAATAGAAAAAAGACGATTTTCATAAAATAAAAAACGAAAAATGAACATTTGATAACGTATGATTCACATATTATTTTCCGTTTTTCACCGTCCTTTTTTCGTTACACACTATTTCGCTTTGCCTTGATTTGCAACCGATTGCTGTGCTTTGGCAATCTCGTCGGCATCGCCCAAATAATAATTTTTTATGGCTCGAAGATTTTCGTCTAATTCGTAAACGAGCGGAATACCGGTCGGAATATTTAATTGCACAATTTCCTCATCGGGAATGTTGTCGAGGTATTTGACCAAACTGCGTAGAGAATTTCCGTGTGCGGCGACGATAATTTGTTTTCCCGCTTTTATTTGCGGGGCGATTTCCACTTCAAAATACGGCACGACACGCTCGACCGTATCTTCCAGACATTCGGTTTGCGGATATTCGCCTTCTTTTAAGCTGAGGTAACACGCTTTATTTCCTTCGTAGCGTTCATCTGTAATTTCCATCGAAGGCGGCGGCGTATTGTAGCTTCTGCGCCACAGTAGAACTTGTTCATCGCCGTATTTTGCCGCAGTTTCGGCTTTGTTCAAACCTTGCAGGTTGCCGTAATGACGCTCGTTCAAGCGCCAGGTTTTTGTTTCTGGAATCCACATCAAATCCATTTCGTCCAGAATTATCCAAAGCGTCCGAATCGCGCGTTTTAGAATGGAAGTATAAGCCAAATCGAAGGCAAAACCTTCAGCCTTCAAAAGCTGCGCGGCTGTTTTCGCTTCTTCGCGCCCTTTGTCGGTTAAATCAACGTCTTTCCAGCCGGTAAAACGATTTTCCCTGTTCCATTCGCTTTCGCCGTGTCTGATTAAAACCAATTTATACATAAGTCGTTTATTTTCCTTATACTTACCGAATGTTACAGAGTGTTATCTATTGAATATCTAAAGATGTTTTGTTGCTCTGTATTACTCTATAAAAGCAAGTAACAGATACATTTTCGGATACATACGCTTGCAGCTAATCAAATTATTTTGATAGACTGCTTTTGCTGGTATAAATTCAGTTGTCAAAGAACTGAAAGAGACGGTTTGAGGTTGATAGCTCAAGCCGTTTTTCTTTGCTCAAAATTATTCTTTCTCAGTAACTACTTTCTTCGGTGTATCCCAGTAAGGAGATTTGCATTTAGGGCAAACCTTTGGCTTTTCCTGTTTGTTTCTGGGCGTCCATTCGTGGGAACATCTCTCACACCGCCAACCATCAATTTTAATCATTTTCGTCATAACAATAAATAGCATATACCTAAATTAAAAATAATTCAAGTATCTTACTAAAGAGTAGTAATTAGACTTGACTTGCTTACTTATTAGTAATATACTTCTAGGTAGTTAAGCAATTAACTTAATAAACATTAGGAGAAATCAAAAATGAACACAGCAACTAAAACACAACAAATCGAACGGGTAGAAGCTTACTGCGATTGCTGCGCGAGCCAGGCAAGCGGCGAACGCTCCGAACTTGAAAATGAAGGCTGGTATCTTGGACGCAGAGAGCATTTTTGCCCGAACTGCAATGACTAATAACAAAAGGCTTAGGTTTGCGCAAACATTCCTAAGCCTCTCTACTCTTATCTTAATCAATTAAAAATCTCTAAGAAGAAATCTAAATGAGAAATAAACATAACACGAAAACAAATGAACACAAAACCACAACCACGGCACATCTTGAAATGATGCTAATGATTGTAATGCTTGCGGCGCTTTCGCTGGCTATCGGGATTTCTGCAATTAGAACAAAAAAAGGAAGAGAAACAGCTCTGTTGCCTCTCTTCCTTTGAATTACCAAATAATATCCAAAATGAACGGTCGATAATACCATCCCAACCTTATACTAATCTCACGCCTTGCTGCTGATTATGTTCCAAAATGTAAAAATTAACAAGCCGCATTTATAGTTGTTATTAAGATTGGTTGTATTTTATCTCTTCATCCTTTGTAGTGTTTCCATAAAAGAAAGGAGCGTGAGTATTCACGCCCCCTTTCGGTTAAATTAGATCAGCTTCTCGCTGACCAATTGTGTTAAGCCTTACGGCATCGGAATCGGCATGTCGCTCGAGTCACCGAACTGAATGATCATCAGAGCTGCGCCTGACGAACTCAGCGGTGATCCCGACTTGGTCGCATACCAGGTACCTTTACCGGCACTGACACGATAAACACCAAAGTCAGCTTTACCGTCACCATCGTAATCGGCTGGAACCGGACTGTCCGTATCCAAACCAAACTGGTTAACCAGTAATCCCACTTTGCTGCCCATTACATACCAGGTACCAACACCGGCGCCCGTACGATAAACAGCTTGGTCGGCACGACCGTCACCATCGTAATCGGCAACTACAGGTTTGTCCGTAGCGCTACCGAACTGGATGGCTCCGAAGCCTTTTGTGCTCTGCAGCATATACCAAACACCATTCGATGGTCGATAAACTGCATAGTCGGCTTGTCCGTCGCCGTCATAGTCGGCAGCGACAGGAATGTCGTTTCCGGCACCAAACGGAACAAAGTTTGCCTTGTTAGTCGCCAAGCTCAAAGTAATCCACATGCCACTCGACGGACGGTAGACAGCGATTTCCGCTTTACCGTCACGATCAAAGTCAGCCGGTGTCGGAATGTCGCCTGCCGCTCCGAACTGAACCGCGCCAAAGCCGGCGGTGCTTCTGTTCAAGTACCAGGTCGAATTCGACGGTCGATAAACGGCGATGTCGGATTTTCCGTCACCGTCATAATCAGCCGAAACAGTCTTGTCGCCTGCCTGACCAAACTGAACGCCTCTAAAGCCAGTCGAGGAGTTCTGCAGATACCAGGCACCGTTCGACGGACGGAACACCGAGACATCTGCCTTCATGTCGCCGTCAAAGTCAAAGCGTGTGCTTGGAACTATCGCCGCTGGTGTCGCCGTGTTGACGAATGTTACCTCAACGATATTGCCTGCGTTAGCAGCGGCAGTACCGGCAGTAAAGATAGGCGTCGTTATTGTTCCGGTGCCTAAGTTGACTGTCGTGCCCGTGCTGACGCCGGTCGTCGACGTGATGCTTGTGGTTGTAAAACCGGTAACACCCGTTTCCGTGATCGTTATGTTCGAGCCGATGTCAAACGAACCGAATCCACCGAGTACTGTGCCGGCAAACGGACCGCCGACCGGTGTACAGAAACCGCCCTGACTGGCAGGACCCGCCTGTACGGTTACCGTTTGGGTGTTTCCTGCCAAGATGCCGCCCTGTGTATCACCTGTTACGGTGAACGTGAACGGAGTTCCGACGGCTACGCCTGCGCCTGCAACTTTACAGATCTTCAGCCCTGCCGGTGTAAATGCGAAGTTTGTGAATGTCGCGACAACAATTTCCGTTCGTGCCGTAACAACCACTCCCTGCGTAGTTCCGACAACATTAACACCTTGTGCAGTAGTTAGTGCCGCAGTTATTTGTGCCGCAGTAAGATTAGAACCTCCTGCTGTTCCAGCCAAAGCAACAATGGCGTTGATTTGCGCGGTTGTAAGATTATTGGCAGTTATTAGCGCACTTATTTGTGTCGCAGTAAGAAATGTTCCCGCAGTAGTACCAGGAAATGCTGCATTTCCAGCAACTCCAAATAAAGTGGTACCAATGAGTGTAATTTGCCCAGCTGTAAGAGTAGTACCAAAACCTAGTGCCGCCCTTATATCTGCCGCAGTACCAAATCCTGTTGTTCCACCGAAAGCAGCAGCAATAGCGTTGATTTGCGCGGCTGTAAGATTAGCACCGGTTCCTCCGTTAACACCGTTCGTCGGGAACGTAGTAGTTGCGGCAGTGCCAAAAGCGGCTGTCACATCAATTCGACCTAAGCGGATACCCGCCAGCAGCTGTGCATCAGTCAATACTTCATTGATGTTTACAGTTGATCCGCTCGCGAATCTGTTTCGCGAGAATGTGCAGAACGGATTGCCGACCGGACCTGCCTGTACTTGTACCAATTCTGTTATAGAACCAGTTGCAAAACCATTACCACCAGCGCCGGTTCCGACAACTCCGACAGCACCACCACCGGCACCACCGCCAACAGTAATAGCATTACCGGTTAATGGGTTGACCGGCGTACCGGTAACCAGGAAGTTGAATACCTCTCCCTGTGTAACACCCGGTCCGGCTACTTTACAGATTTTTATCTGACCCGGTACGGTACGGTTTGTAACCGTAACAAGAGTCTGATTCGCTGCCGTTGACTGATTGTTGATGTTTACAAAGAAGACTCCGCCGCCGGCGAATTCGCCGGTGGTGATAACCTGCGGAGTACCCTCGATGGAGCCTCCGTTACCTGCTGCCGTGGCACCAACAAATATAAAGCCCGGTTCCGGTAACTCGCCGATACCCAGCGTAGTTACGGTTCCGCCAGGTTGGTTAGCCGGTAATATGATCGAAAGCGGTCCGGTACATCCCGGACGAGCAACCGTGCCGAGCGGTGCCTGGAATACTACCTGGTCTCCGTTGGCATCGAGGACTCCGCCGATGACGAAATCGAAAAGTGTACCTTGTGCGCCGCCTACACCGGTCGAATTAGCATCCGTATCGCCGGCAAGAGCTACTTTACAAATTTCTATTGTGCCTGTGATGGCAGCTCGGTTAACTACGGTGATTACTGTTTCACCCGCGGTTGTAGCAGCGGCGCCAACGTTGACGACTGCCGTGCCTGCCGGAAGATTCTCGCTCACTATAACGCCCGGTGACTGTGTGCCGCCTCTAAAGTCGGTAACTATGAAACCACCCGTTCGACCAACTCCGCCGGCTGTATTAGTAGTGTTCTGTAATTCGGTAACCGTAATCGGTCCCGACGGCACCTGAAAAGGAGCCGAACACTGGAGCGGTCCGCCCAATGCGCCGGCGACAACCTGAACGGTTCGAGGAGCACCACCAGCCGTAGCGCCGGGAATCTGGAACGAGAAGACTCTGCCGATCAGAGCGGTCGTTCCGGTTGCTGTA
>MWVX01000039.1_pt1 | contig 39263 bp, 31 predicted proteins | sample 1047311 | NCBI WGS metagenome assembly MWVX01 (sample SAMN06349984, study PRJNA376086) | soil metagenome | isolation source: MtG-4 sample Antarctic (ecotone) soil | place: Antarctica | collected 2015-01-13 | reverse complement strand
ACTCTGGTAAGAGAGCTGCTTACTTTGATTAAAGTCTATGACATCTAAAGAGACGGAATTGGCGCGAGTGCGACTCCTGAGCAAGTCGAGAGAGGCGTTGACCGCTGCCCGATGCAGGTAGCCTTCCAGGTTCGGCGAAAGGTCGCGCCGGTTCGGAGTGAGCCGCAGGAAGACGATTCGTCGATCTGCTCGTCGCGTATTTCGCGCGCGGCGGCATCTATGATTGCGTCCAAATTTTGTTTATTATGCTTCATGATGTTTCTCCAAATAACTTCCGATTTCTTTGCGCAGACGGGTTCTGGCGCGGTGCAGCGTGACCGCGACGACCATTTGTGATGTGCCTAAAACTTGGGCGATGCGATTATTGTCGTAGCCTTCAAAATATCGGAGCGCGAACGCGGTCGCGGCGCGCCCTTCGAGTTTTGCAACCGCGTGGCGAATAAGCTCGCGCAGCTCAACGTCTGCAAAATCGTCTTCAGGACTCTGGTAAGAGAGCTGCTTACTTTGATTAAAGTCTATGACATCTAAAGAGACGGAATTGGCGCGAGTGCGACTCCTGAGCAAGTCGAGAGAGGCGTTGACCGCTGCCCGATGCAGGTAGCCTTCCGGGTTCGGCGAAAGGTCGCGCCGGTTCGGAGTGAGCCGCAGGAAGATAGTCTGCAACACGTCCTCCGCGTCGCTCCGGCTGCCCGTAATCCGATACGCGATGCGGAAGATCGTTTTATGATAATCGCGAAAAAGTCCTGCGAGTTCTTCAAACTCCGCATTTTCCGCGACCACTTTATGTGGGGTCACGCTTTTTGCGGGGTCTGTTAAATCGCTTGTTAATGGCATGTTGACTGCTGTAGTGCTCACGTTATTCTCCTTAGAATCGTCTTCTATAAGTATAAACGTGCGCGGCGGCGGATTATTAACAACGAAGAGAAATAAATTTTCACATCTGATGAAAGAATTATATCTTCTCTAGAATTTTTCCACTTGCCTTTAACGGCGCGATACTTGAAATGATCGACGAAAAAAATCCTGTTGTTTGTACATCAGGTGGCAGAAAATATAAAATTTTTCAGTTTTTAGAAGAAATAGGAATGTCGTCGCTGAATTCACAGATCTGGCAAGTTATCGGAATAGGAAATGCTACCAGATCTAAGCAATCATTTGATAAAGCGTTCGCAAAAGCCTTTCCGCAGTCGGGCGATCAAGGAATTCTTTTCCCTGATCTTGATGATTAGTTTTTCTTTGAATTACTTTGAGGCGCCTTCTTACGCGATAGCCGTCCTTTCGGCAGACGTTAATTTAGCGGCTCTAGATTTGCCACCTTTTCGAGCAATCTTATTAACAGGCTTATTCCAATCTTATTCAGGAGCCGAGAACACATACCAAATGTCTGAAATTTATGATTTGATTGTAATTGGCGGCGGGTCTGCCGGACTGGTCGCGGCTGGCGGCGCGGCGACGCTCGGAGCAAAGGTCGCGTTGATTGAGAAAAACGCGCTCGGCGGCGATTGTCTTTATACGGGCTGTGTGCCGTCGAAAACAATAATTGAATCGGCGCGTTTCGCGCATCGCGCGAGAAAAGCGGGCAAATACGGTTTTCAGGAGTTAGAGCCGAAATTTCTTGACGATTCATTCGCATCAATCACAAATCGCGTCCAGAACGTCATCGAAATTATCGAGCATCACGACGCGCCGGAAGTTTTTGAAGAGATGGGCGTGAAAGTCATTTTCGGCACAACGAAATTTCTTAATCCGAACGAGATCGAAGTTTCATTGAAAAATTCCGGCGCAAAGCGCGTGATGCGAGCGAAGCGTTTTTGTATCTCGACCGGCTCATCACCTTTCGTACCGCCGATTGAAGGCTTGCAGGAAACAGGTTTTATCACCAACGAGGATTTCAGTTTTTAGAAGAAATAGGAATGTCGTCGCTGAATTCACAGATCTGGCAAGTTATCGGAATAGGAAATGCTACCAGATCTAAGCAATCATTTGATAAAGCGTTCGCAAAAGCCTTTCCGCAGTCGGGCGATCAAGGAATTCTTTTCCCTGATCTTGATGATTAGTTTTTCTTTGAATTACTTTGAGGCGCCTTCTTACGCGATAGCCGTCCTTTCGGCAGACGTTAATTTAGCGGCTCTAGATTTGCCACCTTTTCGAGCAATCTTATTAACAGGCTTATTCCAATCTTATTCAGGAGCCGAGAACACATACCAAATGTCTGAAATTTATGATTTGATTGTAATTGGCGGCGGGTCTGCCGGACTGGTCGCGGCTGGCGGCGCGGCGACGCTCGGAGCAAAGGTCGCGTTGATTGAGAAAAACGCGCTCGGCGGCGATTGTCTTTATACGGGCTGTGTGCCGTCGAAAACAATAATTGAATCGGCGCGTTTCGCGCATCGCGCGAGAAAAGCGGGCAAATACGGTTTTCAGGAGTTAGAGCCGAAATTTCTTGACGATTCATTCGCATCAATCACAAATCGCGTCCAGAACGTCATCGAAATTATCGAGCATCACGACGCGCCGGAAGTTTTTGAAGAGATGGGCGTGAAAGTCATTTTCGGCACAACGAAATTTCTTAATCCGAACGAGATCGAAGTTTCATTGAAAAATTCCGGCGCAAAGCGCGTGATGCGAGCGAAGCGTTTTTGTATCTCGACCGGCTCATCACCTTTCGTACCGCCGATTGAAGGCTTGCAGGAAACAGGTTTTATCACCAACGAGGAAGTGTTTCATCTTAAAGTTTTGCCGAAACGCCTGATTGTTTTTGGAGCGGGCGCAATCGGATTGGAACTCGGTCAATCGTTTGCGCGTTTCGGCTCAAAAGTTACGATTGTCGAAATGGCTGCCCGCATTTTGATGAAAGAAGATGAAGAAGTATCTGCGTTGATGGAAAAACTCCTAAAAGAAGAAGGCTTGGAAATCTTAACAAAAACCAAAGCCGTCAAAATTCATAAATCGGGGAACGGTGCGAAGGTCGTCACGGTCGAAGCGGACGGCAGGACTTTTGAAATTGAAGCAGACGAAATTCTTGTTGCGGTTGGTCGGAAACCGAATACGGACGGATTAGACCTCGAAAAAGCGGGCGTTGAATTCGACAAAAAACAAATAAAGACCAACGATTTTCTGCAAACTTCCCAAAAACACATTTTTGCGGCAGGCGATGTAACCGCGCATTTTCAATTTACGCATATGGCGGATTACGAAGCGCAAATCGTCATTCAAAACGCTTTCGTCCCATTTCCTTTCAAAAAGAAAACGGATTTTCGCGTCGTGCCGTGGGCGACATTTACCGAACCGGAAATCGGTCGCGTTGGGTTGACCGAAGCTGAAGCAAAAGAAAAATTCGGGCAAAAAATAAAAGTTTACCAGGTCAATTTCAACGAAAACGACCGCGCTCAAACGAGCGGCGCGACCACGGGTTTTGCCAAAATTGTTACAAAAAAAGGAAAGATCATCGGCGCAACTTTTATTGGCGAACACGCCGGAGAATTGATTCACGAATTCGTTTGGGCGATGAAAGAAAATTTGAAGGTTTCGGAACTTAATAAAATCATTCGAGTTTATCCGACTCTAGCAAAAATCACGCAGGCAATCGGCACGGAAGCGACGCTGGAAACTTTGAAATCGCCGTTCGCACAAAAATGGTTTAAGCGATATTTGAAAGTTTGGCGTTAGCGTTTCTCACCCTTAAAAATGAATCACAGTGCAAACAAATTTAATCCCATCATTATCGTAATGGCGAAAGTTCCGCGCATCGGAGAGGTAAAAACGCGGCTGCGACCATTTTTGAACGATTGTCAATGTGTGGAATTAGCAGTTTGTTTTCTAAAAGATACGGTTGCGAAAGCAAAGTGCGTTTCGCAAAACGTCATCGTCGCGTTCACTCCGGCGGACGGCGAAAAAGAGATTGGAAATCTTTTGCCGGGCGGAACCGTGTTGATAAAACAAGAAGGAAATGATTTAGGCGAAAGACTCGCTTCCGCGATTAAATTCGGAGAGGATAAGAATTTCGATTCTATTATCGTCATCGGAACGGATAGTCCGACATTGCCGCCGGATTATATAAAAGCGGCGATAAAATTGTTTCGGAAAAAACAAACCCGAATCGTTCTCGGAGCGGCAAAAGACGGCGGTTATTATCTGATTGGCTTGCGCGAATCAGCGACTGGAATTTTTGAAAACGTCGAATGGAGTTCTGAAAAAGTTTTTGAGCAGACGGCGGCAAATGCGCGGAAAATTTATGGCTGCGAGTCAACTGAAATTCCCGTCTGGTATGACGTTGACACGCCGGACGACCTTGCATTTTTATACAGCGAATATTTGGAGAACGAACGTTTTGCTGCAACCGCACCGGAAACTGCCAATTGGCTCGAAGAGAATAAAAATCTGTTTGAATCGTAGAAGTCAGCCTTTTATTGTTTCGGATGTCGAATTGGATAATATCTTTTCGCCAGCCGGTTCGGATTTACGCCGAGCCAGTATAAACACTGAAAAATCGTCCAGCGCAGAAACGTCAGAATAAAACTGCGGTTTTCAAATCTGCGCGAAGAAGTGGTCACGATTGCCGAAAGATTCGCTATTTTGCCTGCGCGTTTGAGACAGCGGACGAAATCCAAATCTTCAAAAAGCGGCAGCGGTTTGAAGCCGCCAATCTTTTGGTAAATCTCACGACGAACAAAAATCGCGGAATCGCCGTAAAGCAACCCGATTTTTCGTAAATTCGGATACAGCCATGTCATAAATTTCGCCGCTCTCAAATCTCCGTCAAAACAAATCGTAAAATTTCCGCCGACTGTTTCAGTACTGCGTAAAGCGTTTTTTAATTGTTCGGTTGTTTCAGACGAAGGAATTGTATCGGCGTGAAGAAACCATAAAACGTCGCCGTGAGCGAGTCAACTGAAATTCCCGTCTGGTATGACGTTGACACGCCGGACGACCTTGCATTTTTATACAGCGAATATTTGGAGAACGAACGTTTTGCTGCAACCGCACCGGAAACTGCCAATTGGCTCGAAGAGAATAAAAATCTGTTTGAATCGTAGAAGTCAGCCTTTTATTGTTTCGGATGTCGAATTGGATAATATCTTTTCGCCAGCCGGTTCGGATTTACGCCGAGCCAGTATAAACACTGAAAAATCGTCCAGCGCAGAAACGTCAGAATAAAACTGCGGTTTTCAAATCTGCGCGAAGAAGTGGTCACGATTGCCGAAAGATTCGCTATTTTGCCTGCGCGTTTGAGACAGCGGACGAAATCCAAATCTTCAAAAAGCGGCAGCGGTTTGAAGCCGCCAATCTTTTGGTAAATCTCACGACGAACAAAAATCGCGGAATCGCCGTAAAGCAACCCGATTTTTCGTAAATTCGGATACAGCCATGTCATAAATTTCGCCGCTCTCAAATCTCCGTCAAAACAAATCGTAAAATTTCCGCCGACTGTTTCAGTACTGCGTAAAGCGTTTTTTAATTGTTCGGTTGTTTCAGACGAAGGAATTGTATCGGCGTGAAGAAACCATAAAACGTCGCCGTGAGCGGAATCTGCCCCGACGCTCATCTGGATTCCGCGCCCGCGTTCGGCGTCGAGAATTGTCACTCCGCACATTTCGGCAATCAATCTGGTTTCATCCTGGCTTCCGCCGTCAACGACGATTATTTCGACGTTTTTATCAAGAATTTTAATGGCGTCAATCGTTGGTTTTAACGACGCGGCTTCGTTTAATGTTGGAATAATTATTGAAACATCCGGCTTCATTGAAGATTATTTTCCGCTCTGTTTTCTTCTGTCAATTGCCGCCAACTCGGTTTCTGCGTTTCAAATGGTAGTTTTATAATCTTCGCCAGTACGACATCTTCAGGGTTTTGAAAAGCAGGGACGCCGATAACGATTTCAGCTTGCTGCACGTTTGTTTTAAGCGTTCCGTGCAGCCAATCCCAAACGGTCAAACCGCTCGACCAGTTGGAATCAGTCTCCGACAAAACCGCCGAATGATGGATGCCGTGCAGACGCGGCGTGGTGATAAACCGGCTCAAATTTTTCTCAAATTCGGCGGGCAGTTCGATGTTTGAATGATGAAAAAAAACTGACGGAAACAAAAAAACCTGCCAAATTTTGAGCGCGGCGGGCGAAACTCCGATAACGACAATCTGCGCGGCGCGCCATGCAACGGAAATGATTAGCTCGCCGAAGTGAAAGCGAATGGCGGTTGAAGCGTCCAAATCCAAATCCGTGTGATGAACCAGATGAAACCGCCACAAGAAAGGAATTTTGTGCGTCAAAACGTGCCAGACGTAAAGCGTGTAATCCAGCAGAACAACTGCTGAAACAAGCTCAAGTTGGCGCGGAAGTTTGATGATTTTGAGAAGCCCAAAATTATGCCGTTCAACTAATTTCGTCAAACGGTCGGTAACCGGTTTTTCAACTAGATAAAGCGCACCGGAAGTAGCACCCGCAACCGCCATATTTCTAAAGTTACGAACAAATTTTGACTCGACCGAACGGCGCAGAGGACGACGATTTTCTATCCAAATAAGCAAACCGAACGCTCCCAACGCGGCAACCGGCGCGGCGATATTTTTTAACAACTTGTTCAGCTTCATCTTTTGAATATTAAAATTCTTGAAAATATCACGCCGCTACCGCGCCGCCGCAGGACGAGCCGCTGCCCGCCGTGCAGCCGAAGCAATGATTTGCCGTTGTAATTTGCCGGTTTTCAAGTTTCTCTAAATCAAAATCGAAAATCGTCTGCGGCAAGTTTTTGTCAATTGAAAGTTCCAGCATCTGGTTGAAATCGCAATCGAATAAATTTCCCAGCCAATCAACGCTAATCAGATTGCGGCACATCAAGCCTTCGATTGTGGCAGGATTAAACGCATTAACAAGTTTCCGCATATAGGATTCTTCATTTTTTGAACGCCGCAGCCAATCGAGATAACGCGCAATCGGCATATTCGTAATCGTGAAAAGATTATTGAATGAAACGTCATAGCGCGTTTTTAATTCGCGGCGGAAATCGGCTTCGATTGCCGTCTGCGCGGGCGGCAGAAAAGCTCCGACCGGATTATAAACGAGATTCAAAACCAATTTTTCGTCAATCCCATAACCGACCGCGTTCAATCTTTTCAATGCTTCGATAGATTTATCGAAAACGCCCGCGCCGCGCTGCGCGTCAGTCTGAGTTTGCAGAAAATAAGGCAAACTGCACACGACTTCCGCTTTGTTTTCCGCGAAAAATTCGGGCAAATCCGTTTGATTTTCTTCAAACATCACAGTCAAATTATGCCGCACGATAATTTTCGCGCCCGTTTTTTCGGCTTCGGTGACAAAATAGCGAAAATCAGGAATCATTTCGGGTGCGCCCCCCGTGATGTCGAGCGTCGGGATTTTGTATTTTTGCAAAACTTTCAGACACGCATCAATCGTCTCGCGCGACATTATTTCCGTGCGTTTCGGGCTTGCGTCAACGTGGCAATGCTTACAAGCCTGATTACAGAGCTTGCCGACATTGACCTGCAAAGCGTCAATGACAACGGCGCGAAGCTCTGCCCCGCCGACGAATTTTGACGAAAAATTCGTCGGCGAATTCGGAATAGCCGGTCTTCCGTTTCTGGTAATTTGAACTGCCTGCATAAAAAAAACTACCGCGAGTTACATTGAAACCTTGTCGTGCGCGTTGTGCGATTGGATGCCGTGAATCAGACTTGCGCCGCCGCGAATTGCCGATGCAAGGTGCATCGCTTCGGTCATCTGTTCCATATTCGAGCCGTTTTCCAAACTGGAATTTGTAAAAGCCTCGATGCAATACGGACATTGAACCGTCACGGCAACGGCTAAACCGATCAAAGCCTTTTCGCGTTTTGAAAGTGCGCCTTCTTCCTGACAGGCTTGATACCACGCGAGAAATTTTTCAAAAAGTTCCGGTTTATATTTGGCGATGTCGCCGAATCTGCCTAAATCTTCTTCGTTGTAGTAATGCATAATTTTAACTCTTAAACTTCAGCAAAAACTTTTCGATTTGCCGCCGATGCCGCAGAACGTGGACAATTGCGTGTTCAAAAAGCTGGTCAATGTTGTATGTAACTTCCCAACGCGTTTTGAAATATACGTTTTCCATTTCTTTTTCCAACTAAATTGAGACTCATAATCGAGAACTTTTCATGCTTAGTTGTTAATTCGTCAGAAGTTTGCATATCTTTGCATTCAACTAGAGGAGTTTCCCTTTCTTTATTTCAAGTCCAGAACCGGGTGGAGATTTATTATATGTTTACTCTACGCCAATTGGAGAACATAACAAATCCTGCGAATCCTGTAAATCACATTATCTGCTTGCATTTACGCCTCGAAACTTTTTGTTTTTTATTGGTGATTAAAAAAGACTCTCACTCTATTTGAAATATAATCGAGCAAGTCTTCCGTCATTTCCGTGTGAATCGGGAGCGATAGAACTGAGTCGCAAAGTTTTTCCGTAACAGGCAGACGAAAACCCGGTGCGACAAATTCTTTAAAGGCTTTCTGACGATAAAGCGGAATCGGGTAATAAATCATTGAAGGTACGCCGCCTTCTTTTAAATGCTTTTGCAAACGGGGGCGCATCCCGCTTTTTACCTGCAAGGTATATTGGTGAAAAACGTGCGTTGAATTTCTTTCGCGGACGGGCGTTTGCAGTTCTTCGATGTTTTGAAAAGCGTCGTCGTAAAATGCGGCGGCTTTTTGGCGCGCGGCGGCGTATTCGTCTAAGTGTTTTAATTTTATATCGAGAATGGCGGCTTGGATTGTGTCGAGGCGCGAGTTTACGCCGATGACAGAGTGATAATATCTTTCGGATTGTCCGTGGTTGGCAATCATTCGCATTTTTTCGGCGAGTTTATCGTCGTCTGTGAAAATCGCGCCACCGTCGCCGTAACAGCCCAGGTTTTTTGACGGGAAAAACGATGTCGTTCCGATGTGTCCGATTGTTCCGGCTTTTTTCGTCTCGCCATTTTGAAAAGTGTAATCTGCGCCGATTGCCTGTGCGTTGTCTTCGATGACGAACAGATTGTGCTTTTCAGCGACTTGCATAATCGCTCCCATATCGCAGCTTTGTCCGAACAGATGGACGGGAACGATTGCCCGCGTGCGCGGCGTAATTGCCTGTTCGATAATTTCCGCAGTAACGTTGAAAGTATTTGCGTCAATTTCGACCATCACGGGCGTAAGCCCAAGCAGTGCAACGACTTCAGCTGTCGCAATGAAGGTGAAAGACGGCACGATAACTTCGTCGCCTTTTTCTAAACCAAAAGCCATCATCGGAATTTGCAGCGCGTCCGTTCCGTTGGCGCACGGAATTACGTTTTTGACTTGCAGGTAGTTTTCCAGATTTTCCTGAAACGCTTTTACCTGTGCGCCGTTGATGTAAGCGGTCGAGGCGACGCAATTTATCACCGCCTCGTCAATTTCCGCTTTTATTTTTTCGTATTGACCTTTAAGATCAACCATTTGTATCGGGTTCATTTGAGAAATCTTTTGCAAACCTTGGTAATTAGAAACAAAGTATTGAATGTAAAACTCCAAACACCAAAAAGCAAATGCGTTGATTTATATAAAATAAAGAGTTCGTCGGCTTTCCTAATTTTTATTTGTCGTGCAAAAGTTGACTTATTTTGCGGATGCGCCAAAATTATAACGGAGGACTTATGAGAAACGAAGAAATTTTGCGCGAAATCAATTCTTTGCCGGTCGAAGCACAGCGCCAGATTGCGGATTTTGTCGCTTTCCTGCGCCAGCGCTATGAATCTTCGCCGTCCGTTGAAACCGCAGTTGCTTCTGACTTAACAACCGAAGAATTTGTCGGAATGTGGCGCGACCGCGAAGATATGCAGGACAGCACGGCTTGGGTTCGCAATGTCCGTCAATTCCATTGGAGCAAAAGACAAACGCAGTAATAAATTTTATGTTTGAACGCTATACGCAAAAAGCGCGGCGAGTCATTTTTTTCGCTCGCTACGAAGCCCTGCAATACGGCTCGCAGGTTATTTCGCCCGAACATATTTTGCTCGGTTTGATGCGCGAAGACAAAACGGTTTCGGCAAAATTTTTCCCGTTTCGCAATAATTTGACGGTCGAAGCCGTCCGGCGCGAAGTCGAAGACCGAATCGTTCCGCGCGAACGCATTTCGCAATCGGTCGAACTTCATCTGGCGGCGGAGACCAAACGTATTTTGGCGTTTGCCGGCGAGGAAAGTCTGCACCTGCAAAACCGGCATATCGGACCCGAACATCTGCTTTTGGGACTCGTCCGCGAGGAACGTTCGATGGCGGCGGAAATTCTTTATCAATACGGCGTGCGTTTAAAATACGTGCGCGAACAAATCGCCCGCCAAAACGGTTTTCCGAATTTTAATGCCGTCAGTAAAGATACATCCGAAACCACGCATTTGCAGGAATTTACGCGCGATTTGACGAGCGATGCGGCGGAAGGAAAGCTCGACCCGCTCATCGGGCGCGAGCAGGAAGTTGAAAGAATCATTGAAATTTTGTGTCGCCGGACGAAAAACAATCCGGTTTTAATCGGCGAAGCGGGCGTCGGAAAAACCGCGATTGTCGAAGGCTTGGCGCAGCGCATCGTTGACAAAAACGTGCCTTCATTTTTGGAAAACAAGCGGATTTTGTCGCTCGATTTGTCTCTGGTCGTCGCCGGAACGAAATATCGCGGGCAATTTGAAGAACGCCTCAAAAAAATTATGGGCGAACTCAAAGAAAACAAAGAATTCGTTGTCTTTATTGATGAACTGCACACGCTCGTCGGCGCCGGTTCGCCCGAAGGCACGCTGGATGCGGCGAATATCTTAAAACCCGCACTTTCGCGCGGCGAAATTCAGTGTATCGGTGCGACGACGCCAAACGAGTTTCGCAAATCAATCGAACGAGACAAGGCTTTGGAGCGTCGTTTTCAATCGGTAAAAGTTGTCCCGCCAAATGAAGAAGACGCTTTGAAAATTGTCGAAGGACTCGCCGAACGCTACGAAGCGTTTCACCAGATTCGTTATTCAAAAGAAGCGCTGGAGGCGGCGGTTCGCCAATCGAATCGCTATATTCCCGACCGATTTCTCCCGGACAAAGCGATTGACGTTTTGGATGAAGCCGGCGCGCGCGCCAAACTTCGCCATCAAGCGGAAGCCGCAGTTTCCGAGCCTGCGTGGAAGGAAACAGTGGAAAATTGGAAGCGCACAGCCGCCAACGAAGACCAGCTTTTGGCTTTTGAACTGGAAACTTTGGAAGATTCATTTTTTGCCGTCGAAGTCAGCAAAGACGACGTTGAAGAAGTTATCGCGCGCTGGACAGGCATTCCCGTGTCGGCAATCAAACAGGAAGAAGCGAAGAAACTTTTGGGAATTGAAACCGAACTGCATCGCCGTATAATTTCGCAGCGTCCGGCAATTTCCGCGCTGGCGCGTGCGATTCGCCGTTCGCGCGCCGGTTTGAAAAATCCCGACCGACCGATTGGTTCGTTTCTTTTTTTAGGTCCGACCGGCGTCGGGAAAACGGAAGTCGCGCGCAGTCTGGCAGAATTTCTGTTCGGCTCCGAGCGCGCTATTGTTCGCCTTGATATGTCGGAGTTTATGGAAAAGCACGCGGTTGCCAAATTTATCGGCTCGCCGCCCGGATACGTCGGACACGAAGAAGGCGGGCAATTGACCGAAAAACTCCGCCGCGCGCCGTATTCGATTGTCCTGTTCGACGAAATCGAAAAAGCGCATCCAGACCTTTTTAATGTTTTACTACAGGTTTTTGAAGACGGCGTTTTGACCGACGCGCAGGGCAATCAGATTGACTGCAAAAACGTGATTTTTATAATGACCTCGAACATCGGCGCCAGATTTATTCAAAAACGCGCGAGCCTGGGTTTTCAAACCGGCGCCGACTCGTCGCGCCAGAAGATGGAAGAACAGGTTTTGAGCGAAGTGAAACGGACTTTCGCGCCTGAATTTATTAATCGTCTTGATGAAATTATCATTTTCGACGAACTCACCGACGAAGATTTGATGCAGATTATAGATTTGCAAATCGCGCGGCTCAACGAGATTTTGACGAAACACGCTTTGCAGGTTCGTCTGACCGAAGAGGCGAAACGCTGGTTAATTGAAAAAACTTGCCTGGACAGAAGTTATGGAGCGCGTCCACTCAAACGCGCTTTGCAGCGAAATGTCGAAGACGAGCTTTCCGAAGCATTGATTCAGGGGAAATTAAGCGAAGAAAGCGTCGTCGAAATTTTCTGCCAAGACGACAAACTAGCATTTCGCCCCGTTCGGGTCGAAGCGCTCGAAGACGCGCTTTTTGAAAGAGCTTAGTTGCACAAACAACGGCGAAAAAGGCAAAACTTTAGAAAGTAAGTCTAAAGTTTTGCCTTTCTACATTTTACTTTTTATTTTAATCTCTTTTTCCTTTTTGCCGTTTTATCTGTATAATCGGGAAGTTTGTTGGCAAGTTTGCGCGTGAAGGCAACCTTGATTTGATTCATAGAATCAAAGTTCGCGTATCAATCCAGTGAGAAAAACCCTCTTTTTTTGAGATATATTTATTATTTTTTATCTTATTTAGTTTGAATTTTTAAGGCAATTTTTACGGCTTCGGGTTAAGTCAAAAACTTGCGTTATAAAGGAAATCGGTTTTATGCAAATTATTCGCGCTTTCGCGCTTGTTTTATTTAGTATCGTGTTTTCGGCTTCGGTTGGAGTCGCAGGCACTGACGAGAAAGCGAAAAATTCTCTGAAAGTTGAAACAGTTAAACAGCAGCAACTTGTTGAAGAAGTTGATATTCAAGGCAATCGCCGTCTGCGTGATGATGATTTGCTTTATTACATTAAAACTCGTCCGGGCGATGTTTACGACCAGGCGCAGCTTGAACGCGACTTAAAAGAACTGTTATCGCTGAATTTTTTTGATAAAGTCGAATCCAGAGTTTCGACTTCACCGGGCGCGCGCGGCGGCGTCAACGTTATTTTTGAAGTCAAGGAATTGCCGATTATTCGTGATTTACAATTTGAGGGCTTAAAAGCCGTTCCCGAATCCGAAGTCTTGAAAGCATTCCGTGAAGGTCGCGTAAACATCTCGAAAGAAGCTGTTTATAATCCGGTCAATGCTCAAAAAGGCGTTCGTGTTATACGCGAGCAACTCGCCTCAAAAGGTTTTCCAAACGCAAAGGTTACGGTCAGAGACGAAGAAGTTTCGGCGACTTCAGTTGCCGTGGTTTTTGTTGTCGAGGAAGGTAATCGTTCGCGTATTATTGATATTGAATTTGAAGGCAACGAGATTTTCAAAGACAGCGAGCTGCGAGGTCAACTCCAACTTGTTCAGGAATCAGGGCTTATCTCGCGCTTTAAGGGACAGGATATTTTAGATTTGAGAAAGCTGGAATACGATTTGAACAAAAACGTGCGCAGTTATATGTTCTCGAAAGGCTATTTCCAGGCGCGTATAGGCGAACCGCAAGTTGTCGGTTTGGGCGTTAAACGGACAGATTTTCTGCCGCTCATAACCTTGCCGCTTCCGCTTCTGAGTTCAAAAGATGACACGCTGAAAATTATCGTTCCGGTCGCGGAAGGAAAACTTTATCGTGTCGGCAGTCTGAAGGTTGAAGGAAGTTCTATCTTTTCCGAACAGCAGATTTTAGCCGGTCTGGGTTTGAAAACGGGCGATGTCGCCAATGGAAAAAGATTGATAGACGCGGTTAATGAAGATTTGAAAAAAGAATACGGCAATCAGGGTTTTGTGCTTTACGATGCCGAGTTCGAGCCGGATTTTAAGGACAATCCAAATAATCCGAAAGAAGGAATCGTTGATATAAAAATCAATATTAATGAAGGCAGACAATTTCGCCTGCGCCGACTGGAGTTTACCGGCAATACTTTTACGCGCGACAAAATTCTGCGCCGCGAAGTTCTTATAAACGAAGGCGATATTTATAATCAGGGCGGGGTTGAATACTCGGTCTTGAGACTTAATCAAACGCAGTATTTCGACCCGATTGACAAAGATAAAGACGTTGAGATTCGCACAGACGAAGAACAGGGCGAAGTTGATTTGGTTGTCAAAGTCCGTGAAAAAGGCAGACAGCAAATATCTTTGAACGGCGGCGTTTCCGGCATCGGCGGCACTTTCTTCGGTTTGGAATACTCGACCAACAACCTTTTAGGACGCGGCGAAGTTGTCTCTCTGCAAGCCGGTTTCGGAAACCGCCAGCGAAATTTTCAATTCAGTTTTCAAGAACCGTATTTCCGCGACCGCCCGATTTCGGTAGGTTTTACCTTGTTTACCAGCAAATATCAGTTTTTCGGCGAAGGAACCGCTTTGTCGCAAAATCGAGAATTGCTGTTTGACGCTTTCGCCAACCCGCAGGGAAATTTAACGACCGATGCGAGCAATCTATTTACTCAAAGTACTTACGGCGCGTCTTTATTTGCCACTTCGCCGCTTTCCGAATTTTTGCCGAAGAGAAGATTCTCCCGTCTTTCGCGCGTCGGTTTGAGCTATCAGCTTTCGGCAACATCTATAAAAGACCCCGAAGTTAATCAGTTAAACGACCCGACGCTTGCCGTGCCGGTCATTTTCGCGCAGCCGAATATTATTACAAGCCGCGTTACGGGTAGTTTTGTTTATGATTCGCGTCAGCCTGCGGCAAACGGAATTGATACTTTAAGGGGAAGACAACTTTCCGCTTCGATTGGTTTTGCCGGTTTGGGCGGCGACGTAAGAGCTTACTCGCCGAGCGTATCCTACACACAGTTTATTCCGGTCAGGCGCAAAAGATCGCCGAATGCCGAAGTTTTCGGTTTTCGTCTGGAAGCAGGAACAATCGGCAGTTTCGGCACTACCGATAAAATCAGAAACGCCAATTCGTTGTCATTTGTCGGCGGTGTTCCGCTCTACGAGAGATTTTTTCTCGGAAGCGAAAACGACATTCGAGGTTACGCTACGCGCTCGATTGGACCGATTGCTGCGTTCGACACTTTTGTAACAAGCCAAAACCTGGTAATAGCAACCAATGCCAGCGGAACGGCGATACCGCCTACTTCCTCGTTAAGCGGCGATGCCTTAAATCAACTTGGACTCTTGGACGGTACGACCGGCAACGATAGTGCTTTGATTGCCAGAAATTATCAGTTTATCGGCGGCGATACGAAACTGTTGGGTAATTTCGAATATCGAATTCCTATTTTCGGTCCGGTAACTTTAGCCGCGTTTGCCGATGTCGGTTCGGTTTTCAATCTGCGTAAAACAGGAACGCAGGTTATCAACAGCACGTTTTTGCCGGACGACAGATTTATCGGCGCTGGAACACTGACAACGCTTGCTTTACGAAACAATCCCGATCTGGAAGGCAGATTCGGGAGTTTGCTGGTTTTTAATAACGAGTTGCTTACAAGAGAGCGTTTTGCACAGCTCATCTGCAATACTCCTATTTGCCCGTCGCCCGCGCCGTCAAATCTTCAACAGGTTTTCATACGCGGTGATGTTCAGCAAAACAGACTTTTGAAAGTTGACGAAAGCGCGTTTAACGGCTTAGGGGATTTTCGTTCGAGCGTTGGTGTCGAGCTGCGCGTGCAGGTTCCGGTTGTCAACGTGCCGTTTCGCTTGATTTATTACTATAATCCGAATGCTAGAGTAGGATTTACCGAACAACTGCCGGGACTGTTTCTACCCGGAAAGAAGAGCGGTTTCCGCTTTACGGTCGGTAGAACGTTTTAAGTAAAAAGGTAAAATTCAGAATCGCACGATTAACGCTTTTATCTTTTTACTTTGTTAATTGATTGAATCGAACGATTGGGAAAAGATGGTGAATTGTTTGTAAAATTGACAACCGATCATTGGTAATTCACCGCAGTTTTCTTTTATCGTTCACAAAATAATAAGCAACATTTTTAAGGAATTTAGTTTCAAAAGGTAAAGTCAAAATTTAAGGATGACCATTCCCTTTTCTAAAGTTTAAGGAGTATTATAAAAAAATGAAAACATTTCGTTTAATAGCCGCCAGTTTCTTTTTCGCTGCCGTCTTTGCAGTTTCGGCATTTGCTCAGACAGGTGCGTCGCAACCGAGCGGCTCTGCCAAAATCGTCGTTATCGACACGGGTGCTTTCGGCAGTGATAAAGGAGGTATTACCAAATATATTACTGCGATGAAGTCACTCGACACGGAATTCACACCGGTTCAAACCGATTTGCAAAGTTCGGCAGCTAGAATTCAGACACTGGCAAAAGAAATTCAAACTCTGCAGGATCAAGCTTCGGGCGGAAAAGTTCCGGTCGATCCAAAAGCGGCTCAGTCAAAAGTTGACTCATATCAAACTTTGCAAACCGACTTTAAACGCAAACAGGAAGATGCAAAGGCAAAGTTTGAACGTCGCCAGGAGCAGCTAATGGGTCCGGTCATGCAGGATATTTTTAAAGCTATGCAGGATTTTGCCACACAAAAAGGTTATGACCTTATTCTTGATGCGGGTAAGTTGGATGCCCAACAGATGATCCTTGCATACATTCCGAGCAAAGTTGACGTAACGAAGGATTTTATTACTTTCTACAACAGTCGTCCGGCGACTACGGCATCAGCCGCGTCGCCCAAATAAATCAATTAAAAAAAATCAGTAGCCAATAAGCCGGCGGAACGATTCTTCCGGCTTTCAGGCTTTTCTGCATTTTGATAACCCGTTCTGTTTATGACCATTCTCGATTCGCGCGCCATTCAGGAAATCCTGCCGCATCGCTATCCGTTTTTGCTGGTTGATAAAATCGTCGAACTCGTGCCCCGCGAAAAAATCGTCGGCGTCAAACAAGTAACAATCAACGAATACTTTTTCGCCGGACATTTTCCCGAAGCGCCCGTTATGCCGGGCGTTTTGATTATCGAAGCGTTAGCCCAAGTCGGAGCGATTCTTGCTTTGCGTGAACTTGAAGACCGAAAAAATAAAATTCCCTTTTTCAGCGGCATTGAGCGAGCGCGTTTCCGCCGTCCGGTCGTGCCGGGTGACACGCTCTTTCTGGAAGTTACGGCAATGAGAATCGGAAGCAAAGTTCAAAAGATGCGCGGGCTGGCAAAAGTTGACGGACATCTCGTTGCCGAAGCCGAAATTATGTGTATAATCGGCGAACGCGAAACAAAAGGTGAAAAATAATATGCTGTTACTATTAAATATTGAAATTAGTCATTTCCAAGCCGGAGCTTTATTCGGCGCGGCTTTAGGTGCTTTACTCGGTTTAATCCCTTTAATTTTAGGAATTCGCAGAAAGAAAGCAAAAATAGGTATCCTTGGTTTTGTAAGTTCAATCGTAGGGAATGCGCTTTTAGGACTTCTTTTGTCAATTCCGATCGTCGCTATTTGCACGTATCTGATATTGAAGCAGAGAACTCCTGAGGCAGTTTCCGATTCGCAAACTTCTACCGTAATTTAAGATTCCAGGATTTCTTAAAATTATTAGCTTTTGCTATGTCCTTTATTCACGAGAGCGCAATTGTCAGCCCAAAAGCTGAAATCGGGAAAGATTGCTATATCGGAGCGTATTCAATCGTTGGCGCTGAAACGGTTTTAGCCGACCGAGTTCGTATCGAATCGCACGTCGTTGTTTACGGCAAAACTCGAATCGGCGCGGAGACACATGTTTTTCCTTTTGTTTCAATCGGTTTAGCTCCGCAGGATTTGAAATACGGCGGCGAGCCGACCGCAACCGAAATCGGCGAACGGAATCAAATCAGAGAATTCGTAACGGTTCATCGCGGAACTTCAGGCGGCGGCGGTTTGACACGCATCGGCAACGACAACTTGCTGATGGCGCAGGCGCACGTCGCGCACGATTGCCAAATCGGAAACCACGTGATTATGGCAAACGCCGCAACTCTCGCGGGACACGTCGTGATTTCAGACCGTGCAAATATCGGCGCTTATTCGGGCGTCCACCAATTTTGCCGCATCGGATTTGAAGCCTTTGTCGGCGGTTATTCGGTCGTCGTCAAAGACGCGATGCCGTTTGCCATAATTCAGGGAAACCACGCCAAATGTTACGGTCTGAATCGCCTCGGAATGAAAAGACGCGGTTATTCGAGCGACGTTATCAAAAATCTCAATCACGCTTTTCACCTTCTGCTTACTTCAAAACTCAACACCGAGCAAGCCGTCGAAAAAATAAAAGACGAGATAAAAAACTGTAAAGAAGTTGGTTTGCTGGTTGATTTTATCGAAACTTCCAAACGCGGCGTGGTGAAATAGGGATTAGGTGTTAGGCGTTAGAAAATTCAATCTGAATCTAAAATCTATTGCCTGACATCTAGCTCTTAATACCTAAAATCTAACACTTAAAATCTAACGCCTAACACCTAATCCCTATTCGTTTTCATCAAAATCTTTGCTGTTAATTTCGCGCATTTTCTGGTTCACCAAATCGTAGGAAAAACCTTGCCGCAGCAGATAATCGTAAAATTTTTTAGCGTCTTCGCGCGTTCCGGGTTTGCCTTTGAGACGCAGCCTTTTGGCGACGGCTTGTTTTATAATTTCAGCTTCGGGCGTTTCTTCAAAAGCCTTTTCGATTGCTTCGTCAACCGTTTTCTTGTCGAGTTTTCGGTGCGCCAGTTTTTGCTTTAAAACACGTTTCCCGATTGGCTTCTGGCGGAGTTTTGAAGCTGCGAATTCTTTGGCGAATTGCTCGTCGTTCAAATAATTATATTCTTTGAGTTTTTCTAAAACCGCGTCAACTATTTCTTCATTCGTCCAGGTTTTTTCAAGCAGACGTTCGCGCAACTCTTTGACCGAACGCGGTTTATAGGTCAGCAGATTGACGGCGCGGTCAAAAGTTTTTCGTCGCGCTCTTTCGGGATTTATCTCGCGCGGCGTTTCGTCTTCGTCTGAATCCTCATGCGGTTTTGCAGCGCGCCAATTTCTTTTCTTAAACATTTGAGAATTTTCCCGTAAAAATAGAACAAAGGCAAAAGTAAAAAGACAAAAATAAAAATAGCCTTCAACAATTTGCAAATCCAAAATCCAAAATCCAAAATCTAAAATTAGATGGACGGAATTTTAATCATAGATAAACCTGAAGGAATTACTTCACACGATGTCGTCGCGCGCTGTCGGCGAATTCTGCGCACAAAACGCATCGGACACACCGGAACACTTGACCCTTTCGCAACCGGCGTGATGGTGATTTTAGTTGAAAAAGCAACGCGCCTTGCGCAGTTTCTCGACCGAGACGCCAAAGAATACGAAGCGATTGTGCGTCTCGGTTTTGAAACAGACACGGGCGATTTAACGGGAAGTCCAAAGTCAGAAGTCCAAAGTCCAAAGTCCGTTTCGGTTGATGAAATTGAACAAGTTTTAACGTATTTTCGCGGCGAAATTCAGCAAACGCCGCCGATGTATTCGGCTAAGAAAGTCGCGGGGAAAAAACTTTATGAGTTAGCGCGCGAAGGCATCGAGATTGAGCGAAAACCAATAAAAGTAACGATTTACGAACTTGAAATTTTACATTCGACAAGAGACTTCGGACTTCCAACTTCGGGCTTCGGACTAAAAGTTTCGTGTTCTGCCGGAACTTACATCAGAACTTTAGCCGAAGACATCGGGAAAAAACTGGAAACCGGCGCGCATCTCATTGAATTAAGAAGAACACGCGCGGGAAAATTTAATATCGAAAGAGCATTGAGGCTCGAAAAACTGGAAGAAATCGTTGCTGCAAACAAGCTCAACGGAGTTTTAATTTCAACCAACGAAGCCATTTCGCATCTGCCGGAAGTCAAACTTTCAAACCAGGAAATAAATAAAATAAAAAACGGTGTAAAATTAAATGTTGAGTTAGGAGAAATTATGAACGAGCAATTCATCAGAATGACGGACGAAACGGAAAACTTAATCGCCGTCGGCGTTTACGATGCGCGCGAAAAAACAGTTCAGCCGAAAGTTGTTTTGGTATAAAATCAAAATCTATGAAAAAGAAAAATCTTGCTTTAGGAATAGGCAGCGCAGTCGGCGGTCTGATTGCGTGGAAAATGTTGTCGCGGGCGCAGGAAGTCGTCTGGGAAGACGTTTCAGACAAAGTTTTGCACGCGGAAAATTCGCATTTCACGGAAGTTGACGGTGCGACAATTCATTATCAGGAATTTGGCGAAGTGAGCAATCCGACGTTAATTTTGCTTCACGGCTACACGGCTTCGACTTTCGTATGGCACGCGGTCGCGCCGATGTTCGCCGAAAAAGGTTTTCACGTTGTTGCGGTTGATCTTCTCGGCTTCGGCTATTCAGAGAAACCGGCGTCGTTCGATTACGCGATTTCCTCACAGGCGCGAGTGCTTGTCAGGTTTATGAACCGTTTAGGCATCGGGCGCGCAACACTTGTCGGCAGTTCTTACGGCGGCGCGGTTGCGGCAACGGTTGCGCTCGATTATGCCGAAAGAGCCGAAAAACTCGTGCTGGTTGATGCGGTTTCCAATGACAATGTGAAAAATAATTTGCTTTTGAAGCTCGCGGCAATTCCGGTCGTCGGCGAAGCTTTCTCGCCTTTCCTGCTCGATTCCAAACTCTTTTTGAAAAGACGTATGCAGGGAACGCTCGCGCCTGCGAATCATCACTTGATTACGCAAGACAGAATCGAAGCCGTATGGCGACCGCTTCATGCTGCCGACGCGCATCGTTCGGTTTTGGCGACGGCGCGAAGTTGGGACGCAAACCGCATCGAAGCCGACGCGCAATTTATCAATCAACCGACGCTTATCGTTTGGGGCGAAAATGATACGGTAATCCCGATTTCAAACGGCGAGAAACTGCACGAATCAATTTTAAATTCGCGTTTTGTCGTTTTCAAAAATTGCGGTCACGTCCCGCAGGAAGAAGCGTCTGAAAATTTCGCCGAAGTTGTCAGTCAGTTTTGTCGCGGTAAAAAAGGTAAATTCGAGATGAATGACAGGCAAGGAATGCGGTTCGTCAATTGAATTTTCACGACAGGAGAAAATTAGCGAAAAGTGCAAAACAGAAAATACGTAATTCGATATTTTCCGTTAATTTTCCAGTTGTTTTTCAAGCGAAGTTTGCCAGGAGTTTTCGAGTTCCGCAATCGGAACAGAAACCGCTTCTGAATCATTTACTTTTATCATCAAATCTGCGCCCGCAACTTTTCCGATAACTGCTAACGGACAATCGTTTTCTCTCGCAACTGCTTCAATTTCGTTCAGTTGGTCAGCCGAAAAACTTATCACGATGCGCGACGGCGACTCGCCGAAAAGCATTGCTTCGACCGACAAGTTGTCATTTTTTAATTCAACTTCCGCGCCAATCGCCTTTCGATTCAGCGACGAAAAACAACTTTCCGCAATTGCGACGGATAAACCTCCGTCTGAACAATCGTGCGCCGATTTTAACAAAAAATTGTCGGCAAGATTTAAGCAGGTTTGCTGAACCCGCCGTTCCAAATCCAAATCAATCAACGGCACTTCGCCCGATTCAAATAATTCTTCATTCGTCAAACCTAAGACGGTTTGTGCATATTCACTCACCGACAAATCGTTTTTCGTTTCACCAAGCAGCGCGATTAAATCGCCTTCAAATTTGAAACCTTGCATGATAATTTTGCGCGCGTCTTCAATCAAGCCAACCATTCCGATAACCGGCGTCGGCAAAATTCCGCGACCTTCGGTTTCGTTGTAAAACGAAACGTTGCCGGAAACAATCGGTGTTTCAAACTGCTCGCACGCTTCTTTCATTCCGTCAATGACTTCGGAAAAACTCCACATTACTTCCGGTCTTTCGGGCGAGGCAAAATTCAAACAATTCGTAACGGCAATCGGTTTTGCTCCGACGCAAACGACGTTTCGCGCGCTTTCGGCAACAATTAATTTCGCGCCTTCACGTGGATTTACGGCAACGAAACGCGCGTTTCCGTCCAAACACATTGCAATCGCGCGACGAGTTTCTTTCACGCGCACAACCGCCGCGTCCGCGCCAGGCAACACAGCAGTATTCGTGCGAACCATATGGTCATATTGCTGATAAACCCAATGTTTAGAGCAAATATTGGGCGACGCAAGCAGCGTTTTTAATGCTTGTTCATAATTCTTAATTTGTAATTCGTATTTCTTCTTCGACTTTGAACTTGGAACTTTGAACCTTGAACCGTCCATCGCTCGCTCGTATTTCGGCGCTTCGTTGGTTAATTTATCAACCGGCAAATCCGCAACCATTTCGCCGTTGTGAAAAATTTTCAAACGATTTCCCTCGACGACGCGCCCGACGACAACCGCGTCCAAATCCCATTTGTCGAAAATATCAACAATCTGTTTTTCGCGCCCGCGATGAGCGACAATCAACATTCGCTCCTGCGATTCACTCAAAAGCATTTCATACGCCGTCATTCCGGTTTCGCGCTGTGGCACAAGCGTTAAATCGAGTTCCAAACCGGTTCCGGCGCGCGCCGCCATTTCGACCGACGACGATGTAAGTCCAGCGGCGCCCATATCTTGAATGCCTTCAATGGCGCCTGAACGCATCGCTTCGAGACACGCTTCGAGCAGTAGTTTTTCTAAAAACGGGTCGCCAACCTGAACCGTCGGGCGTTTTTCCATTGCTTCCTCGTCAAACTCGGCGCTCGCCATTGTAGCGCCGTGAATTCCGTCTCTGCCGGTTTTTGCGCCGACGTACAACACAGGATTTCCGACGCCCGACGCTTTGCCGAAAAATATCTGGTCTTTTTTGACAATTCCCAAAGCGAACGCATTGACTAGCGGATTCAAACTGTAAGCATCGTCGAAAACGACCTCGCCGCCGATTGTAGGAACTCCGAAGCAATTTCCGTAATGCGCGATGCCGGAAACTGTGCCTTTTAAAATCGATTTGTTGCGTCTGCCGTGTTTCTCATCGGTTAATTTTCCGAATCTTAAGCTGTTCATCGCCGCAATCGGGCGCGCGCCCATCGTAAAAACGTCTCTTAAAATTCCGCCGACGCCGGTTGCCGCGCCTTGAAACGGCTCAATAAACGACGGATGATTGTGCGATTCGACTTTGAAAGCAACACACCAATCGTCGCCAATATCAACCACGCCGGCGTTTTCGCCCGGCGGCACAATTACTCGTGTTCCCGTCGTCGGAAGCCGTTTCAAATGAACACGCGAAGACTTGTAACTACAATGCTCGGACCACATTACAGAGAAAACTCCGAGTTCCGTAAAATTCGGCTCGCGTCCGAGAATTTGCTTGATTCTGTCAAATTCTTCGGCGGTTAGATTATGCTGCTTGATAACTTCGGGTGTGATTTGGGTTTGATTCATCTGCAAAGCTCTCTGTCGGAAAATCCGGTCTAAAATAAAAAAGAAGAGTTTATGTCGTTCGGAGTTGTTTTTCAAATCCGTTCGATAAACTCTGTTTCAGGATTTTAATTTAGCTGTGAAAGTTGACAAATAATTCTGTAGAATTTTCACCTTATCTTGTAAGTTTTGCAGTTTGATTCGGTAAAATTTTGTCAATCTCGCTTCGCAAAATCTCAGGTTTAACTTTTCCCTGTCGGTTATAAACAATTTCACCTTTTTCGTTGAACAAAATCGTAAACGGCAAACCGCCTTTCCAGTCTTTTGAAATTGATGCAATCGTCGCTTCTTCGTCCTGCGTTTTCAAAAGATACGCAGGCATTTCAGCTTTCATTTCTACGAGAAACTTAGGAACGTCGCGGTTTATTTCCGCTAAATCATCAAGCGAAACGACAATAAAATCAATTTTGTCTTTGTAATCGGCGTTGATTTTTACGAGTTCGGGAAATTCTTCGCGGCACGGGTCGCACCACGTCGCCCAAAAATTTACAAGCAGGGGTTTTGCGATTGCGCCTTCGCGTTTGAGCAAATTTTTTAACACAACAGCATCAATTTGCTTAACTTTTGAGGTTGCGGACAAAACTTTTTCGTTCGTATTATTTGCAACGGATTGTTTTTTCGGAACAATTTTCTTCTTTGCTATCCGTGATGCAGGTTTTTTTCGCGTTTGTGCCGCAATTACGACACTGTAAATTTGCGCAAAAGCGAAAATCAACCCGCAAACAACCGCGAATTTTCTCAAAATTTTGAAGTTTATAAAATATTTTTTCATTTCGTAAAATCTCTGTCGTTTTCATTTAACCGAACATTCGCGGCAGACGTTTGTTTAAATTTTTCGGCAGCAGAATTTCCATCGCGTCGTCAACCGTAACGATTCCGGCAATCTCGCCTAAATCGTCAACCACGGGCAAAGCCAGCAGATTGTATTCGGCAATCGTCTGCGCGACTTCTTCGGCATCGTCATTTGGATGCGCAAATTGGAATTTGTCGCGCATAACTTCCGAAAGCGGCAGTGTCGGGTCTGCTAAAATCAAGTTTCGCAGAGAAATTAAACCTTCAAGTTTCCAGGAATTCTCCTGCTCGACAATGTAAAGGTAATAAATCATATTCGGCGTTTCCGCCATTTCGCGCAATCGCGCAATTGCTTGACCGACCGTTAAATCTTTCGGAAATGTTACGAATTCCGTCGTCATCAAACCGCCCGCCGTATCTTTATGAAACGGAAGAAGCTCGGCAACGTCGGCTTTTTCGTCTTCTTCCATCAAATCGAAAAGTTCCTGCGCCTTTGCATCCGAAAGCTCACCCAAAACGTCGACGGCATCGTCCGGCGACATCTCTTCCAGAATATCGGCTGCGCGCTCTTCGTCCATTTTCTCTAAAATCCGCGCTTGATTTTCCGTAGACATCTCTTCCAAAGTGTCTGCGGCGATTTCGTTGTCGAGAGATTCGACGATTTCCGTGCGGTGAATTGGCGAAAGCGCTTCGGCAAGCTGCGCGATTTCAACCGGATGAAGCCGCGAAAGTTTGTCTTTTGAAGATTTTAGCTGAACGGCGACGGTTGATTTATCGGTCGCCAGATAGCCGACATCCGCCCAATCGAGAACTTCCACCGTTCGATTGCTGCCGTAAAAACCGACCGGCATCAGACGCCGCAAAAATCCTTGCAGACTAATATCCGCGCCGCTTACGCGCCAGTGGAGTCCGACCTGGATAATCTGCACGTCGTTGACGCGCACCACACGCTTGCCATCAACATCTATCAACTGGTTGTCTAAAACGTCTTTTGCCAGCAGAACTTCACCCGTCCGTCTGTTAAACGGCTTTAAGTCAATCGTTTCCGAATTCATCCGCGCGCCGTTTTTACCGAGTGAAGAAATTTTCGAGCGCGGCATAAAAAAAACGCGATGGCGGAAGCGCGCAGCCAGTCCGATGACGGGCGGATAATCTTCGTCGCCGTAGCGAACTACCACGTCTTTTATAGCGGCAATCTTTTCGCCTTCGGCATCATAAATCGGGCTTCCCAAAATTTGCGACAGATAAAGCATAGATTAAAGATAAACGATGTTCGCCGAAGTTTGAAAGGCGTAAGGATAAACAATTTCCGGTTCTAAGAAAATGCGCTTGAAAATCATTAAATTAATGATAATTTTTGATGAAGTAAAAAGGTATGCAAAATCTTTTTTGTTTGAAAACGACAATTCTTGTAAGATTGAAACGAAAAACTATGGTCTGGAAAATAAAAACTGACGGCTGATTACTGACAACCGAACACTAAACTTTTATGTTTTGCACAAAATGCGGCGCGAGAAATTCCGATCAAGCGATTTACTGTCAAAAGTGCGGAAGCGTTTTGCAAGCCGAAGAAGAAACGCGTATCGCGCCTCGCATAAAAATAGAAAAAGAAGAAACCGAAGATGTCGAAAAACAAATTTTTTCGGTTTCTCCGACCTTGATGTTCATTAAAATCGGTTATGCTCTGGCAGCATTCGGCGCGCTTCTGCTAGTTGCTCTGTTCAGTTTTTTCACACAATTGACAAAGGTCGAAATTTCCGCTTGGTTTTCAGTTTTAGCAGGACTTTCCTTACTTTTGATTCCGGCGTTTCACCATCTCAAACAAAAAATGTCGCGTTATACATTGACGGACGCGAAAATCGAGATTGATGAAGGCTTGATTTCAAAAACTACGAGAAACATTCCGCTCCGCTCGATTCAAGATGTTACGGTCGTCGCAACTATTCCGCAAAGAATGCTCGGTTTCGGCAATCTGATTATTGATAACGCGAGCGAAACGGGCGGGAAAATCGTTTTGAAAAACATCGATTCGCCGCAGAAATACGCCGAAGTTATGCTCAAGCAAATGCGACGACTAAACAGGTAAAAACAATTACAAACTTCAAGTTACGAATAGAACTTTTCCGATATTCGTAATTTGAAATTCGTAATTCGTAATCGGATTTTATGAAAACTATATTTGTAACCGGCGGCGCGGGTTTTATCGGTTCGGCTTTTGTTCGCCTTGTTTTAGACGAGATTTCTAATGTGAAAATCGTCAATTTCGACGCGCTGACTTACGCTGGAAACCCGGACAATCTGCAAGGTTTGGACGAAACTCGCCACCGATTCGTCAAAGGCGACATCTGCGACAAAGACGCTGTTTTGCAGGCATTGCCTGAAGATTGTGAAGCAATTTTCAACTTCGCCGCCGAATCGCACGTTGACCGTTCAATCAATTCGGCAAGTGAATTTGTCCTGACGAATGTTCTCGGAACGCAGATTTTGCTTGACTCGGCACGTGCGAAAAACGTGCGAAGGTTTGTTCAAATCTCGACTGACGAAGTGATGGGAACTTTGCCTGAAAACGAAACGGCATTTTTCACCGAAACTTCGCCCTTGAAGCCGAATTCGCCTTACGCCGCGTCGAAAGCCGCCGCCGAGCATCTCGTTCGCGCGGCACACGAAACTTTCGGCGTCGATACAATCATTACGCGCTGCGGAAACAACTACGGTCAGCGTCAATTTCCTGAAAAACTGATTCCATTGATAATCGCCAACGCGATGAACGACGAGTCTCTGCCGGTTTACGGCGACGGCAAAAACGTCCGCGATTGGATTTTTGTCGAAGACCATTGCCGCGCGATTTGGCTCGCGTATGAACGAGGAAAATCCGGCGAAAGCTACAACATCGGCGCGCGCAACGAACGCCAAAACATCGAAGTCGTCAAATCAATTCTCGACGCCCTCGACAAACCGCACAGCTTAATTAAATTCGTTACTGACCGCCCCGGACACGACAGACGTTACGCGATTGACGCAGCCAAAGTTGAAACCGAACTCGGCTGGCAACCACAAACAACGTGGGAAGAAGGCTTACAAAAAACTATCGACTGGTATCTGGAAAATCAGGATTGGATAAAGCGCATCCGCAACGGTGCATATCGTGATTATTATAAAAAACAATATGGTTGATATTGGAAAATATACTGTTGCGGCATTGAGTAAAATTTTATTGACTCTGCAAAGAATACTGTATAATTATTCCGCATATAACGTTATTATGCGGAAAGTTTTCTGGATAATACACGAAATTGGCGTATTGGGCGGAAACTTTTCCGCTTAATCACAAGTTGGGCGGCTTGTGGTAATATTGAACCTGCCTAATTTTTAAGTTGAATGAAAGCAAATTGCGACCAACACAACCCCGTTCCAACTTTTGATAGGAAGAGATATTATTTGTAGAGGTATCTTTACAATGAGTTTTGATGGACACTTCTCCTTTTCAATCTAAACACGTCCAAGAAGTCTTTGTACGCGAGGCACATAAGCGCTCTTGATAAAATTGTTGTCCGTGCGACCACATCAATTCGAGCGTTAAGCCGTTAAAAATTAATTTTTCGCGCCTGCGATTGAACTGCTGTAATTGCAACAGCATCAACAATATCTTCTACTTTGCAGCCGCGTGAAAGATCGTTGCAGGGTTTATCCAAACCTTGCAGAATCGGTCCAATGGCGGTTCCACCGGTTAATCTTTCGGTTAATTTATAAGCGATATTTCCGGCGTTTAAATCAGGAAAAATTAAGACGTTCGCGCGTCCGGCAACGTTTGAGCCTTGCGCTTTCGATGCAGCGACTGATGGAATTAACGCGGCGTCTGCTTGTAGTTCGCCGTCGATTTCGAGTTCGGGAAAACGAGCGCGGACGGTTTTCGTCGCTTCGACAATTTTGTCAACAAACGGATGTTTCGCGCTCCCTTTTGTCGAAAAAGAAAGCATCGCAACTTTTGGTTCGACTTGAAGAAGCGCGCGACATGACTCAGCCGAAGCGATGGCAATTTCTGCGAGTTCGGAAACGTTCGGGTCAATCACAACGCCGCAATCGGCGTAAATCATTGCCCCTTCGTATCCGAAATTTTTGTCCGGCACAACCATTAAGAAAAAACTCGAAACGGTTTTGAAACCTTCGCGCGCGCCGATACAGCGCAAAGCCGCCGCAACCGTGTGCGCCGTCGTGTTGGTCGCGCCCGCAACCGAGCCGTCGGCTTTGCCCAATCGTACAAGCAGATTTCCGAAATAAAGCGAATCTTTGACGGTTTGCTCGGCTTCTTCCAAAGTTACACCTTTGGCGCGGCGCAGTCCGTGATAAAGCGTCGCAATTTTGCCGAAGTCGGCGGATTTTCGATGGTCTAGAATTTCCACGCCGTTCAAATTTGCGTTTGACGCGCGCGCTGTTTCGCGAATTTTCTCTTCATCTCCCACGAATGTAATTTTGGCAATTCGCTCGCCGGCACACTTTTCCGCCGCTTGCAGCGTTCTGGCGTCTTCACCTTCGGGCAAAATGATGTGCTGAAGATTTGACGACGCGCGCTGTCTAATTTTTTCAAGTATCATGTTTTCATTTGTCTCTATAAAAATTATCCGAATTAATTCATGTAACCTATGATTTCATAAATATTACAAACGGAATTTCTCCGATTTCCTGTTCGATAAATGATAAATGATAAATGTTAAATGACAAATGTAGAGATATTTTTTAGACTTAAAAATTAAGATGAAGGAGCAGAAATAAAATGAACGAAATACAAATGTCGAAAGCGGGAAAACCGACGCGCAAGGAAAAAGCGCAAATCAAAAATCGAATGAAAGGCTTTCTGATGTTTCTGCCGAATATGTTTAAATTGCTCGGCAAACTTCTGAAGGACAGCCGCGTTCCGACAACCGAAAAACTGCTGGTAGCGGGCGCGATTTTATACGTCATTATGCCGCTCGATTTTATTCCCGATGTGATTCCGTTTATCGGACAAGTTGACGACACTTACCTGGTGGTTTTGACGCTGCTTCGGCTGATAAATCGAACGGACGAATCGGTCGTCCGCGAGCATTGGACAGGCGGCGGCGATATTGTTTCGCTTGCCGCTTCGATTGCGAACATCGCGCCGATGCTTTTGCCAAAACGAATTACGCGCGTGCTTTCTTCTGAAGTAGAATTAACTGATGCGGGAAAATCTTTTGGATTGTTCACAAAAAAGCGTCAACCGATTATCTCGGAAATTTCGGTTGATAATAATTCGAGAAATTTAAAGTAATTTCTACAACCTAAAACAAAATAAAAGCGGCGAGTCTCAAGAAAAGACTCGCCGCTTTCGCGTAATTCAAGAAAACTACTTTTTATCTATTAACAGTAAACGTAGAATAAATTGTGCTGGTCGGCTGCGCTACGTCCGTATCTTCGACCGTTACGAACAAGCCAAAATCTTTCAAAGCCGTTTCGCTTCGAATCTCGGCTTCCTGACGTTTGCCGGTGTTGATGATTTGTCCGATTTTCGTATAAGTTTTGTCGGGTGCAACAGCCCACAAAACATAGCGTTTTTGTTTCGGAACCATTTTCAAATCGTCAAACCGCATTTTTATTCTGGTTACGCCTTGTTTGCGATTGTTGATATAGGCTTTTCCTTTTAATCCCTGTAAATCACCGGAAAAGTTTATTCTAATTTCCGTTTCGCCCTTCTCAAATCCCGAAACTCCAAGTAACGGCACATTATAAGGTGACGCAGTTTCCATACTACCGGCGACTTGTTTTTCGTCGCCGACCGGACTAGTTACCCTATTGTTTACAACAGCAAAACCTTGAGGTATAGAACTGCGAAAAACAACGGGCGTGTCGGTTCCGATAGTATTTAATCCTTCTGTCGGCGAGAGAACCAACATAAATTTATCCATCGGTGTTTTATAGGAAACCTTGCCCATACCATTAGCGATACCGGCAGGTCCTAGCAGAGTTACTTTCCCCATCGGGTCAACTGCATAAACATAATAGTTTGAAGCATCTGCGGGAAGTCCGGATAAATCCAGATCAACGGTCGTTTCATTACCCATACGCATTACGCGAGCCATACCTTTACCGCTCATATTTGCTCCGGGCATCAGATTAACCATGACTTCTTTGCCTACTGGATATTCGATAACAGTGTATGTTCCGTCAGGGTTTTGCACCACGTCGGTTTTGGTCATCGTCGTTGTCGTCGTCGTTTTAGTTGTGTCTTGCGCAATGGCAAAACCCGTCAATCCGGCAGTAAGTATTAAACTTCCACCGATTGCAAATAATTTTTTCTTAAACATAAAGCCTCCTTAGCTATCGTTTGGTAAATTTTTTAATTCGCTTATTTGTGAGTGCGAATTTATTTATGAGTGAGAATTTCAATTGTGATGATTCTTTTGCAAGACTTATGCCGAAAAGACAAACTCATTTATTTTGTGTAACTTAAGGGGTCCTAAATTTATCTATATAATCTTCATTGTATTTTTAGTGTATTAAAATTTGACATAAGTTGTTGTGAACAAAATAAAAAACGACAGGTTTTAATAAACTTGCCGTTTTTGTTGTGAAACAAAATACTGGAAACTATTTTATTTCCAGTTGATAAGCCAACATTGTTAATGTTTCGCCCGGTTTGAATCGGTCGAAAAGCGCGGCAGAGCGAAAAACTTTCTGGGCGTCCTTTGGCAGAGCGTCGATTAACGCTTTTTGTTCTCTGGCTTTGACCGTTGCTTCATCATCTGAGCTAAAAAATGACGACAAAAACGGTTGCGGAGCCGGAAAGACAACGCGCTTGACATCTTTATCAGCCGGAAGATGTGCCAAGTCTCTGGCGATTTCAACGGCTTTATCTAATCCGCCGAATTCATCCACCAACCCGCGTTCTTTTGCTTGAAATCCCGTCCAAACGCGCCCTTGCGCGACGTTGTGAATTTCTTCGACTGATTTTCCACGACCCGCCGCAACCTTCGGCACAAAGTTGTCCCAATAGAAAAAATCGGCTTGGCTTTGAACTTTTTTTAGCTGTTCTTCATTCCAAGGCTCACTGTCGCGGAATAATCCGGCGTTTTTGCCGCGCGTGATATATTCATTTGTAATGCCTAGCCAATCGTATAAGCCTTTGATAACCGGACGTGCGAGAATAACGCCGATTGAACCGGTAACAGTCGAAGGTTCGGCAACGATTTTGCTTGAGTTGCAGGCAATGTAGTAACCGCCCGACGCCGCCACGTCGCCCATTGAGGTTACGACCGGTTTTTTCGTTTTTGCGTATTCGAGCGTGTGCCACATCAAATCCGACGCCAGAGCCGAGCCGCCGCCCGAATCGACGCGCAAGACAATTGCTTTTACTGAAACGTCATCTGCTGCCTCTTTTACGGCGCGAACAATTGTGTCCGAACCGATTGTCTGACTGCCGCCGAAGCTGCCGTCGCTTGATTTTCCGCTCGTAATCAACCCGGACGCGAAGATAACCGCAATTCTTTCGCCGACGTTTAACCCCAGAGACTCCGGCGTTACTTCTTTGTAATTGGCGGCGGTCAACAATCGCAAATCTTCCGTATCTTTGTAGCCCAAACGATTTTTCAATTCTTTATAAACTTCGTCTTTATAAATCGCGCCGTCAATCAAATTCTGCTGCTTGGCTTCGAGTGCGTTGTAAGGCGCGTTGTCAATAATGGCTACCACGTCGGCGGCAGACTTTTTGCGCGCGTCGGCAATAGTCGAAATCATTCGTCCATAATAATCGTCGAGCATAGCGTTTAAAACTTCGCGCTGTTCGGGCGATAAATCTTTGCGGACGAGCGGGTCGTTTGCGCCTTTGTATTTTCCGACGTGAACCGATTGAAACTCGACGCCGAGTTTATCAAGCGAGCCTTTGTAAAACTGCGCCTGTGCCTGCAACCCGATAATGCCCAATTCACCGGTCGGCGGCAAAAATATTTTATCGGCGGCGGTTGCCACGTAATATTCTTTGTTGCCGCCGTATTCCATATAAGCGTAGACCGGTTTGCCCGAAGTCTTAAAATCCGCGATTGCGTCGCGCAGTTCGTCGGCTTTTCCCCAGCCAATACCTGAAATTTCAATATCGAACAAAACCGCGCCGACGCGAGTGTCAACCTTTGCTTTGCGAAGCTGCGTCAAAATACCTGAAAATGATTGGTTGGGACTGCCGCCGAAAATTTTCGCCATTACGTCGTCCGGCGCGTAATCGGGCAGACTGCCTGAAATCTTTAAAACCAGAACGCTGTTGTCGGGAACTTGCGGTTTTCTTAATGCTTCGGCAAGCAGCGCAATTCCGATAATTGCTACCAGAACACAGGTGAGAACGACCGCACCGACGATGAGAAGAGTTTTTGCCGTTTTTGACATTGCCATTTATTAAATTATTGCTCCAAAACTTTTATAAATTTTGCCCGAAAGCAAAACGTCCGTCTTTATCTTACGCAGAAAAATAAAAAAGGTTTGATTAAATAAGGTTGCCGAAGACTTGCAGGCATAAATGCGTATTCTATTTTTTCAGAAAAGTGATTTTTGATTTTCCAGACTGCTTGCCTGAACTGTTTTTTGACCGAGCAATTCTCTTAATTTATTTACACTCGCGGGCGCAAAGCCTTCGTAAAAATTGCTGAAATATACATAAATATCTTTGCTTTTCAGCTTTTCAATTTCCTCTCTCCACATTTGCAAATGCGTATCCTGCGGGCGAACAACTCTGTCGAAAGTCATCAAATCGCGTTTGCCCATAAAACGAACGTAGGAAAAATCCGCCGTCGGTTTTTCAATTGCTTCAAAAATTTTCTCGCGCGGAATCCAACTTCCTTCAACCAAACAGAGCGCGACTTTGTTTTTTTCGAGTTCTTCAAACGTCCAATCAATCAGCCATTGTCTATCCCGAAATTCAACGGCAAAACAAATGTTTGCGGGAAGTTCCGCCAAAAATTCACGCAGCGCCTGCGCGTTTTCTTTCGAGGCTTCAAAGTTTGGCGGAAGTTGAATTAAAACCGCGCCGAGTTTTTCTTTAAGAAGTAAAATCCTCGCGCAAAATTCTTCCAGAATCGGAAACGAGGGTTCGCGCAAACTGTATTCGTGCGTAATCTCCTGCGGCATCTTCAAAGAAAAAGTAAAGTTTTCAGGCGTTTTTTTATACCAATTTTCAACACTGGAACTCGGCGGAATTGCATAAAATGTCGAATCTACCTCGACAGTCTCGAAAATCTGCGAGTAACCCTCCAGCATCGCGCCCGAACGAGTTCCGCGCGGATAAAAAACCGTCTCGCCACCGGCTTTTGTCGTCCAATCATCATAATTCCAGCCCTGACAGCCAATTCTGGATTTTGAATTTTGGATTTTAGATTTTTTCATATCTGCGTTTATCTATGTTTATCTGTGGTCTAGGTTTCTCGAATTTTTTTTGTGTCTTTGCTGCCTTTCCCGATTATTTTATCACTTCGCGCGTAATCAAATTAATAATTTCTAAAGATTTTTGTTTGACTCCTAAAACTTTCCGGCTCGATTTTGTTGCAAGTTCGTCGTCATCCGTTCAAATTCGATGCGACGTATAACTTGCCCTTCGGTAAGGGAATAGCATTATTCTTTAATATATTTCAAAAGGCATTGCCTACAATTGAACAATCCCTTATTTTTGTTTTGCAACCGAATATCCTGTATATTTTCATAACTTATGGCAAAGAAGGGTTCAATTTTAGTTTGCGACGACGAAGAGATAATGCGTGATGTGTTAGGCACTATTTTGACTAACGCGGGTTATAAAGTCGATTTAGCGAAAACCGGCGAAGAAGCGATTCAATCTTACGAAAAGAAAAGTTACGATGTCGTTTTAATGGACGTTTCAATGCCCGGAATAGGCGGACTGACTGCGCTTGAAGAAATTATCAAAGTGGACGAAAACGCCGTAGTCTTGATGATTACGGCTTATGCCACTTTCGACACGGCAATTTCTGCCTGGGAAAAAGGCGCTAACGGAGTCGTCCGCAAGCCTTTTAAAAATGAGCAAATTGTCAATCTCGTCAGCCGAGGAATCAAAAAACGTCGTAATGAAGAAGAGCGCATCACTTTGCGCCAGGCGATGACGCGCTCGGTTAGCCGCGACGCGATAATCGGGCGTTCGGAAAAAATGGAAAGTGTTTTCCGGCTTGTCGAGCGAGTCGCTCCGGCTCGTTCGACCGTTTTGATAACGGGCGAATCCGGAACAGGAAAAGAACTTGTCGCCAAATCCATACACGAATCTTCACAGCGTGCCGATAATCCTTTTGTTATTGTCAACTGTTCGAATATTCCGTCGGAATTGCTCGAATCCGAACTCTTCGGACATACGAAAGGCGCATTTACCGGCGCGGTCGCAGCGAAAAAAGGGCTTTTTGAAGTAGCCGACGGCGGCTCGATTTTCCTGGACGAAATCGGCGATTTACGTTTTGAAACGCAGGTTCGCTTGCTGCGCGTTATTCAGGAGCGCGTATTTACGCCGGTCGGCGAAACTTCTCCGACACAGGTTGATGTCAGAATCATCGCCGCGACAAACGTCGAACTCAAAGAAGCGGTCAAAAACGGAACTTTCCGCGAAGACCTCTATTATCGCTTGTCTGTCGTGCCGATTGAACTTCCGTCGCTCCGCGAACGCCCCGAAGATATTCTGCCGCTCACGCAGCATTTTATCGGTAAGTATAATAAGGAAAACGCGCGTGTAATTTCCGAAAATCTTTCACCGGAAGTATTGTCGCTATTAGAGAATTATTATTATCCGGGCAATGTCCGCGAACTTGAGAATATTATCGAAAGAGCCGTCGTCATTGCGCCGACCGATGAAATTACGATTGAGTGTTTGCGCCCCGAAGTCAGAAATCCTGAACTCGCGCGCCGAATCATACGAGACAGCGAAGGCGTCTCCGATGAAACCGACCTCGCGCGCGGCGTCAATTTTTACGATGAAGTTCGCCGCTTTGAAACGGATTTGATTCGCCGCTCGCTTGACCAAACCGGCGGACATCAATCACGTGCCGCTCGATTATTAGGATTGAATGCAACAACGCTCAACTCCAAAATAAAAACTTACAACATCACTCCAAAAACCTAAAAGGATTTATCCGTAATTTTGTTTACATTATTCAAAAATTTGAACGAATTTTGTTTTATATGTTTATTACACTTGAATAACGCCACGATTTTACCCATATAAAATCAACAAATTAGCTTTTATTCGGATAAAATAAATGCTTGGAACAATTGTTGCTTCTATTTGTAGTACACTGGACCCAGATTATTAAAATCTTTCAAAATATCAAGGAGAATTAGCTATGTATGGATTGTTTGTAAAACGCATCGGTAAATCGCTTTTTAGCATGTTTGCCGTTTTTTGCGTAATGGTTTCCGTCTCATCTGTGTTTGCACAGGTAACGGCAGGAAATTTACAGGGCATCATCACTGACCCTAACGGAGCGGTTGTCGCCGGAGCAACCGTTAGATTAACGAACCCAGAGTTCGGTTTTGTTAGAGAAGCTACTACTAACAGCGACGGAATTTATAATTTTAGCAGCTTGCAACCGAGTGAAAGTTATGTTTTAGAAGTAACCGGAACAGGTTTCGCTTCTGCCAGACAAGAGAAGGTTATCATTCGTATCGGCTCTCAAAATGCACAGGACGTGTCTTTGGGAATTGCCGGGTCGGAAAATATAGTTACCGTAACGCAGGATGCGGCAGTCTTGGAAACACAACAAAATCAGTTGTCGCAAACTTATACGCCCAAACAATTAACGCAGTTGCCAATCAACGGCGGCGCAATTGAAACGTTTGCTTTGCTTACACCGGGCGTTGTTACGCCGGGCGATGCCGACTTTTCAAACGGTGTCGGTATTTCGGCAAACGGTAATCGCGGACGTTCAAACAACTTTCAAATTGACGGACAAGATAACAATGACAACTCCGTCGCCGGACCCAGCTTGAGCATTTCCAACGTGGATGCTATCGGCGAAGTTCAGGTTATCACCAACAACTTTTCCGCTGAATTCGGACGTAATTCGGGCGCGCAAATCAATGCCGTAACCCGAAGCGGTACTAATTCTGTTCATGGTTCGGTATTTACCTTTTTCCGAAATTCGGCGTTAAATACTACCAGTAATGCCGAAAAACGTCAGAAATCAGAATTGACGTTTTTGGCAGAGAACGGCTTGCCGGAATTTGCCGGATTGGCTTCGCGCAATAAAGACCCGTTCGGTTTTACCCGTATTGGCTTTTCCGCGGGCGGTCCGATTAAAAAAGACCGTGCATTTTTCTTCGTCAGCTATCAAGGTGACTATTTGCGCGGCGAGTTCGTTACTTCGGGAGCGGGCGGCAATGCTCTCACCTTTACGCGGGAAAGTGCTGCGCTCGCGGCAAGCTTATTTCCGAATGCGGCAACAGCAGCGCTGACTTCGACCGCGGTCGGCGGTGGTCCGGGATTTGCTCAAGGCGTTGGTCAGGCTTTCATCGTCCCGGCTACGATTGATACCGACGGCGACGGGTTGGTTGATTCTTTTGCCAACGACGGCGGCGCGTTTACTCAGGGGCTTTTTGTTTGCAGCGTTGAAGTCAGACCTTGCCCAGCGTCAAGCGTCGTAGCGCTTAACTTCGGTGAAGTTATTCGCGTTGTTCCAAATCGTTCGGGATCGGATCAATTCATCACGCGCGAAGATTTTAATATTACCGATAAAGATTTGGTAAGCGTTCGCTACATTTTCGACGATTCGCGCAACCCGCTGGCAACCGGTGATTTTAGGGCAGGCGCGATTTTTGACGTTCCGTCGAGAAACAACAACCTTGGCGTAACTTATACGCGCAACATTTCTTCGAGATTTACCAACCAGGCAAGATTCAATTTTTCACGCTTGTTTGTCAGTTTCGGTGATACAAGCTCAAATCCGGGACCGCGTATTCAATTTGCAGGAACTCGCTCCTTAGCGCCCAGCACATTTTCACAGAGTTTCGGTTCGCCAAATAACTTACCACAATCGAGAAAAGTTGACGTTTATCAGGTGCAGGACACCTTAATCTCAACTTTAGGCAACCATAATGTGAAATTTGGTTTAGATATTCGTCATCAGGCGGTAGAAAATTTCTTTTTGCCTAACCGCCTCGGAACATTTACCTTTAACGGAAGCACACCGACTTCAACTACAGCAAATGCGGCTTCAGGTTTTATTCCGACCGGAACTCCTTTCGTTACGGGAACCGGAGCAGCGCGCACCGGGTTTAGAGCTACCGCATTCGAAAACTTCCTGCTCGGCAGACCGCGCACAATTAATTTTGCCCTTGGTAATCCGAACATTACAACAAAACAAGACGATTTCTTCTTTTTTGTGCAGGACGATTACCGAGTCAGACCTGATTTGACGCTTAACCTCGGCTTGCGTTACGAAATTTCAACCACGCCGTTTAATCCGATTATTGATAGTATTAACGATCGTGAATCAGACCCGGCGACGGCGATTTTTGATCCGAAGTTTCCGCTCGCGGATCGAACTGCGACAAGACTACCGATTGACAAAAATAATATTGCACCGCGTCTCGGATTTGCTTATACTCCGACCTTCCTGAAGAGCATGAGCAACTTCTTTGAAAATCGTCAAACCGTTATTCGCGGCGGAGTCGGTATTTCGTATGACCCGAGTTTCTTCAATATTGTTTTGAACACGGTAACGGCTGCTCCGTTTGCGGCTTCGGGTACGTTTAATCAAACCCCGGGTGCTGCCGGTTCACTCGCTTTCCCGTCTTTGCCGACAACGACGGCACAACTTAACTTGACGCCGGGAACAAACGGAGGCGACCCGCGTCTCTTTAATCAAACTCGTGTTTCACCTGATTTTCATAACCCATACAGCATCAATTACAATTTTGGTGTACAGCAAGAGTTGTTTAAGAATTCGGTGCTGGAAGTTCGCTATGTCGGAACATTGATTAGAGACCAATTTCAGACCATTAACGGTAATCCCTTGGTACGTACCTTAAATAATGCCGCGCAATGTTTAGGGTTAGATCCGGGTTCTTTCTCGAACGGCATCGTATCCGGCTCACCAGCCGCCTCGACTGCTTCAGCGTGTGGTAACGGCGGTTTTAACAATTCCATTATTAACGGTGTTGCTACGACCGGTAACGGTCGAGTTGACCCGACTCTTGGCGTAACCCGCCTTCGTACCAATGGCGCAAACGGACGTTATGATTCGCTTCAAGTTCGTTATGACCAACGCTTCGGCAATTTCCTGGTCTTGAATGCGAATTACACCTTTGCCAAAACGCTTGACAACGCTTCGGAAATCTTTGGAACCAACGGCGGTGGTCAGGGTAATGCTCTTTCACAACGCTTCTTCGATACTAATGAACGCGGTTTATCGGCTTTCCACCAAAAGCATAGCTTTACTACCAATTTTGTCGCAGAACTTCCGTTCTTCAGAGACCAAAGAGGTTTTATCGGCAAAGCGTTAGGTGGTTTTCAGATAAGCAGCGTCATTCGTCTCGGCTCGGGTCGTCCGTATACTCCAATTCAATTTTATGGTGATGATTTTGGCTTTGCAAGTGCATTTCTCGGGCAGGTCGGTCCGACGCGTCCGTTTGCCGGTAATCCAGACGCGCCAAAGGGAACCATTGCTTTCGGCTACGGCGCTGCTTGCGATATTTTCTTCGGCGGACCTGAATGTGATTATAATGGCGGTGCCGCAACTCCGGGCAGCTTCATTGTTTTCAACACGCTAAATGCCGGTTCAATCGGAACGGTTGTTGCAGATGCTGCGACTGCTCAACAGCAGGCTCAGTTGATTTACAACGATTTCCCGTTAAGCGCGGTATTCGGCTTACCTTTGAGTGGTTTTGAAGCGTTTAATTTCTTCAAAACTCCGTTTGGCGATGTGGGTAGAAACACCTTCTTCGGTAATAACTTCTACAACGTCAATCTTGCACTGGTTAAAACAACTAACATCACCGAACGATTCAGAATTGAGTTTCGCGCCGAGGCGCAAAACTTGTTTAACGAACGCAATTTCGGTGTTCCCGATGCTTTTACTGAAGATGCTTCAAACGGTCTCACCGTCAGCAGTTTTCAAAACCCTGGCTTTAACAGTGGTAGTGTTCGTCAGCTTCGCTTCGGCTTGAGATTCCTTTTCTAATTTCTGGA
>MWVX01000038.1_pt1 | contig 39681 bp, 33 predicted proteins | sample 1047311 | NCBI WGS metagenome assembly MWVX01 (sample SAMN06349984, study PRJNA376086) | soil metagenome | isolation source: MtG-4 sample Antarctic (ecotone) soil | place: Antarctica | collected 2015-01-13 | reverse complement strand
GCGGAAATGCCATTCAATACTACGATGAAGCAGGTTCGCCCCTCGTCAAAGAAACCCCCGATGGTATACACAGAGGACGCTTTACGGTTAACCTAAACAGTAAGATTAACAAAAATCTTTCTTTATCAATATACTACATGAACCAGCATGAATTTAACCTTGTAGGAAATGATATTAATGTGACAGACCCAACAACCGGCAAAGTAAGAAGACCATTCAACAACTTCCAGGTAGCAGGTCTTACACTCTCCATGTCATTTGATCTGTATAAGAAAAAAAGCAAGAGCAAAAAGAAAAATAGCAACAATCTTATTAAAAACTAAAATCCGTGTTTTTATGAATCAACGAATCAAGAAAGCATATATCTGCAGGCAAGTGGATAACTGGCATTTGCAAACTGAAATTGCTGAAAATTATCGGCCACAAGTTGGTGATGTGGGTATTTTCGAGGTGCTTTATATAGGGAAACACCGTAGTATCCAGCATGAAAGCAAACGTAATGCTACAATTATAGCAGGAGATACTATTATGGCAGCCTTTGGCACACGCTATGCCACTGGGCAGTTTGAAGGGTATGTACCAAGGCATGTAAACCAGGAGTTGCATATTCTCGGCGCCGGAGGAACAATCGGAGTAATTGAAAGCATGCATGATAAATATGAAGACATAGGCCCTACAAAACTTCGCATGATAGGTCTGGCTGTTGATAGAAAAGGAAAAGTGATAAATACAAAAGTAATAATGCAACACGAAATGATTCCGTTTAGTGGCGCAGCTGCATCTGCAACGAAAGTCATTTTATCGCTGGGATCTTCAATGGATAGCGGAAAGTCAACTTCAGCAGCCCATCTGGTGCATGGTTTGAAAAAGGCAGGATTGAATGTTGCATACATTAAACTTACAGGCACAGTATATACAAAAGATAGTGATCTTGCGTGGGATTTGGGAGCAGATGTGGTAGCAGACTTTGGTGACTATGGTTTTCCGTCAACTTATCTCTGTACAAATGAAGAGTTGCTTTCACTCTACGAAACTTTGCTGGCAAAAGTATTGCCTTACCAGCCTGATTATATAATTATGGAAATTGCAGATGGCCTGTATCAACGGGAAACAAAAATGCTATTGACCAATTACCAGTTTACTTCAACAATTGATAGGGTTATTTTCTCAGCAGGTGAAAGCCTGGCAGCAATTAATGGAGTGCACTTATTGAATAAATGGGGTATTCATCCCACACTGCTAAGCGGACTGTTTACTGCAGCCCCGTTATTGATTAAAGAAGTTAAAGAAAACACCCATGTGCCTGTATTTACCATTGAAGAACTAGCACATGGAATAAATGCGATTGCCTTACTTACAAAGCCACGTGCTTTTGCAAGCAACCAATAAAACACCTATGAATAGAAACAATACTTTTGTTTCTGCACACATCCAAAAGTATCCTTTTGCTTTCGGAGGAATACTGTTGGCAGGTTTTATAAATAGCTGCATGTCCTTTTTATTACCTATTTCCATTGGAGAATTTTTTACACTTCGGTTTCAAACAGGAAGCAGTAAGGGTAATTTACTGGACTGGCTTGGTATACATTTAAACTCACTGCAGGGGTTTTACATTCTGTTTACAACTCTACTGATAACGAAAGCAATTGCAGGATTTATTGAAAGCCTTTGCAGTTACCGTCTGGGGGAATTATTTGTAAAAAATATCAGGGAAAATGTTTTTGCTTCACAAATGAATTGGCATCCTCCACTGATTTCAAAAAATTCCTATGGTAAATATTTGCTGCGGTACAGCAATGATATGAAGTCCATACAAAATTATTTTTCGAGAGGTATCATGGATGGTATTAAAAATTCCCTTTTTTTAATAACCGGGTTTTTTCTACTTTCACAAATACATTTAAAGCTGACAGTAATTCTGGTTTCACTTCTTTCCCTTGCAATCATTATTATATATTTTGTAGCAAAATATCAGAGACCTTTTATCAAAACTAGCCGGAGCCATCGAAGCAGCCTGCTTGCTTTTGTTACAAAAAGTTTTTCAAATTTTGAAAAATTGAAACTTCGTCAGGGCGAGAAAGTAGCCTCGGATAATTTTAACAACCGTTCAATGAATCTTTATCAGGCAAATATGCGTTCAAACAGAATGGAAAGTTTGCTGCAAAGTATTGCACCTTTTATGATCTTTTTGATGATTGGTATCCTGCTCTGGCAAATGACCATGTCGTATGGCAGCATTTCCGCAGGTGATGGTTTGATGATGATATTGATGGTACTGATGATGCAGGGGGCTTTTAGAAACATACTAAAAGTACCCGGATATCTTAACAAGGGGAATATCTCTTTGCAAAAGATCAGTAAATTATTACAGCCTCAATCTTCCGAACAAGAATCTGTTGTATCACTTTCACCATAAGCAATTTTAGAAAAAAATTTTAAGGTATGTTCGCCAATTTCCGGTAGTATCTATACGAATTGTGTAAATAGGCTAATATATCACTTGCACTTGCAATTACTCTTCCCAAAGTTTATTGATTTCGTCACCAATTTTTTCCTGTTAGTTTAGCAGGAGTTAAATCTTTATCAATTCCTTTAAAATCAATTTAAATGGCGAAGAAGGGATAGCGAATGGTGGATTGGGACAATAACAATTGACTTGGCGAAGACTAGAAAATCAAAGGGCTTAATGTAAAGCCGGGAGAGTGCCATAAATTACGAGTTGTGTGCCAGCCAAAAAGAAGACAGGATACCGATTTCAGATTGCGGTTTCAAGATTCATCTCCGCAAATGATCTTTTTAAAATAGTTCCGCTATTGATTTTCCAGAAATGTGTTTGCATTATTATCTTTTTCATCAATATTGAAGTAAAAATTCCTCAGTTGACTTTGAAAAGCGGCCTGTTATTTCAGGATGTTTCCTGTAAAGTGTAATATATCGACGGAAAAACTCCACCGGTTGATTTTCAAAAAGTTCGCCGATACATTTAAATCCGCAATATTTGTCGATAACTTTTGCCATTTGATAACCGACAAAGTAAAAACGTGCATCGTTATTCCCGGAAAATCCAATTTGATATAGATCATTCCAGGCAATTTTATTAACACGCACTTCCTGTAAAACCGAATCAAAAAGTGCAAAATTCTCCTGCATGCGTTCACGCTGTGCATTCCTCAGGTAACGCTGCCTGGACTTCTCCATCATTTCACCTGCGGCATTTGAAACAGTGGGATCAACCACATAATTAGCGGTACCCTCAGCAAGGGTCACAGCAATCAGGCGTTCTACAGTCTTAAGCTTATCGTGTTGATAGGCAACGGCCTCCATACCTGCACCGTTAAGAGCCACCTTCTGAAAAACATGGTATGCTTCGTGTGCCATATTAGCTACGACATCGTTGTAATCTGAGAAAGAGCCATCTGTAGTAGAAAGATTTATATAAAAAGCAGGTTCTTTACTGTTGTCGAATACAATGCCATCTGAAACTCCTCCTCCGATAAAATAAACGTTAACAGTTAGTCGGCCTATTTTTGGGCTGTATCGCTGTAATTGATCAAGGGTGCTGCGAATAATTTCCTTCTCGCTTTTCTTTATCAATCCAATCAGAGAACGTACATGCGTACGGGTTTGCCAAATGTAGTGAAGTTGAAAGTAGAGACCACCCTTACCGGATTTCTTAGTTTTCGCAAACGTTTTTACTTCATCACGAAATTCATCTAACCCATATTCAGGTAAATAGTTCGTCACATTATTTACCATTGATCGGACCCCATGAACGCGTAGCAAGCCATCTATATCAGCATCAGTAAGAGAATCCTTTTCTAATGCATCAATCATCGATTCAATACCTCCGTAATCTAAAATCATATTAACTGCCGGGTTGGAGCTATTTTGTAATTGTTTGGAATGCTCATTACTTTGAAATTTTGTATTGCAATAGGCTAATAAAAAAGATATGAAAGTGAAGAGAAATAAAGTGTTCAGTTTCTTCATTTTTGATTGTTAAGGCAGCTCTTTGCAGAAGATGTTTCTTTAAATACTCGAATGCCATTGATTGGCGCACTAAACTGGAAATAATTCCCTGAAAACTTTCATTATTTCTAACTATGTCTTCCGGTAATTCCTCAAATAGCCAAAGTCTTTGTAGCGAGTATATAACATTTTCGGGTGTGTCAAAACAGCATGACCGCTAACGAACCGGTATTGCCGATGGTGGGGAAATTGAAAATCTTCCGACCGGCAACCGAAGTTCATTGTTTATTCAAAGATTAAAAATTTATTCTGAAGTTCATAATTCTTCCTTGCGCTGAACCCAGTCTGACAATAGGTATTGTTGATAAGATTTGATTTTTTATCACACCAAATACTTGTTTTAAAAGTTTATTGCAAATTGTCTCGTCTGAAATAGGTTGACACAAAATCAACCTAAAACGGATCTTAAAAAGGAAGCGGTAAGAGAATATTAAGTGAATGGAATACCTTACCGTGCATTAGCCAAAAAATATGATGTAAGCCGTTCCACTATCAACAAATAGCTGCTTATTCATAATCTGGCACGAACCCAGAACAATGAATAATTTATATAAAGATGCTAATGCATATTTGCATGCAATGCTGATCTTTGTTTACAACATCCCCTCATCCTCAAAACTGTAGTACTCTCTATCTTCAGGGGAAAAAATAATGTGATCGAGGAGTTTTAGATCAATAAGTTTTGCTGCTTCGTTTATTTTGGAAGTGATAGTTCAATTGCAGGGCAGCAGTTTCAACTAAATTCAACGGGTCATAAAACCTGTATAGATGTACCAAGATCATGATTCCATTAAAGTGTTAACTCCTGCAGGAAATTTGAAGATGTTTGAGGAAATAAAAAATCCAAGACCTTAAGAAACAAGGACTTGGCTTGTACCGGGGAGAAGACTTGAAATGCCTCCGCCTTAAGCGGATAAGATATTAATGCATAAAACAACGGGCATAATAAAAGCCCCAGACTTACGTCCAGAGCTTTAAAGCGTACCGAGGAGCAGACTTGAACTGCCGACCTCAGGGTTATGAATCCTGTGCTCTAACCAGCTGAGCTACCTCGGCCCATAAAAATTATTGAATAAGGGAGGGCAAAAATATGCTTTCCACGTCTGAGGGTATAAAAAAAGAGTAGTCTAATCTCATTGGATTAACAACTCTTTTTTATTACAGGATAACAAAAATGTATATCCCAACTTGAAAAACCATTAATTATTACTACCGGTATTAATATTCTGCCATCCTTCAGCAGAACCTTGAGGGGCACTCATACTTGGTGCATTTGTTCCCTTATTATCAGAATCTGACCGGTTTGAATTATGTTTGGTTTCAATATACTCTTTGAAGTTCATTACATCCTTTCGAATCATTTTTTCAAAAATGGGCTGTAATAGTTTTGCTACACCTGCTCCAAGCTCGCCTGCAGGAGGATGATAGGAAATTACGACATCTAATTCAGTTCCCTGTCCATCAGAGGCATCACTAAAAGTTACCTTACCGGCGTTGTTAATAGTAGAATTTGGGATTGATTGCCATCCGATCATAACGCCTTCTTCTTCCTTAACGATTTCTGCATTCCATTTTACCCTTCCTAAATTACCAGGGATAATGGCTTCCCAATGAGAATGTTTAGCATCTATTTCTGTAACAGATCCCAGATGTTTCATAAAAAGAGGTAAATTTTCTAGCTTGCGCCAAAAGGCATACACTTCATTTTTTGGTTTATTTACTATCATGCTTGTACGAATATTGATAGTTGAAGTATGTGAAGCGCCTTGCGTTTTACCCACACTACTATATACCGGGCAATTTCCGGAAACTCCGCGATACAAAAGCACACCACCTAAAGCTGTTTTTACTAATCCATTGATGGGATTTTTTATAAGGCTGCTTAAACCCGAAGAAAGAAGAAATGCACCTGCTGCCGCACTGATAATACGTTCATTGCTATCTACATTCACTACCCCGCTGCGTCCTTCATGAGGCTGGATCTCATTATCAGCATGCCAGCTACCGTATTGTTCCGTTGTTGCCATAATAAATATTTTAAAGATTGTAAAAATTTAGTGCATGATTGCACTATATAAAAGCAACAATTATTATGCCTTCAACAGCTTTCATTTTCAAAATAGAAAAAAGACATGAATTTATGCTCCTACAGAATTAAGAATACTGATGAGTACGAAATTACCCAAAGAAGAAAAGTACAGTTCTTTCTGAAAAGCAGATACCCCCCTTAGTGGTTTGCTTTATACTCTTCTAATGCATGCGTGAGGCAGTCCATAGCATCATTTATGTCCGGTATATTCAATACGTATGCAATCCGTACTTCATTTTTCCCCAGACCTGGCGTGCTATAAAACCCCGTGGCTGGTGCAAGCATTACGGTTGCATTATTATAGGAAAAGTATTCAAGAAGCCACTGACAAAAATGGTCCGAGTCACTTATAGGTAAGCGTGCAATTACATAAAATGCTCCACCGGGTGTGGGACAAAAAACATCCGGAATTCCATTTAGCCTGCTCACTAGAAGATCACGCCTGGCCTTGTACTCTGCCCTCGGTTTATCAAAATAATCGTCCGGTAAGTCTACTGCGGCCTCGCCCATTATTTGTGCTAATCCCGGTGGGCTGAGCCTTGCCTGCGCAAATTTTAGCACAGTCTGAAGCACAGATTTATTCCTTGTTACCAAAGCACCTAACCGGGCACCACAGGCACTATAACGCTTACTAATCGTATCTAAAAGAATTACGTTTTGATCCATGCTATCGAGGTGCATGGCACTTACATTTTCACCATCGTAGCTGAATTCGCGGTAAGCCTCATCGGAAAGTAAATAAAGATTGTGCTTCAGGCAAATGGATTTCAAAGACTCCATTTCAGCCCGGCTATAGAGATATCCCGTCGGATTATTGGGATTACAAATAATGATGGCCCGGGTTTTATTGTTAATTTGTTTTTCAAAATGAGCAATGGGGGGCAAAGCGAAACCTGTTTCAATAGAAGAAGTAACTGGGGAGACGGTAACCCCTGCTGATACAGCAAAAGCATTGTAATTTGCATAAAAAGGCTCTGGAATAATCACTTCGTCTCCCGGATTAAAGCAGGAAAAAAAAGCAAATAAAATAGCTTCAGAACCTCCTGTTGTAATAATGATCTCGTCGTAGCTTACATGTATTCCCACCTTTTTATAATACTCTGTTAGCTTTCGCCTGTAACTCTCATTTCCGGCACTGTGGCTGTATTCTAAAACCTTTATATCTGTATCCCTAATTGCATTCAAAAGCGCTGGAGGTGTTTCTACATCAGGCTGCCCGATATTAAGATGAAAAACACGAATGCCTTTTTTTTTAGCTGCCTCTGCATAAGGTACTAATTTACGAATAGGTGAAGGGGGCATTTTTTGCCCGCGCTCAGAAATTTGCAGCATAAAAACAAAGATAGGTGAGTGTAAATAGTTTATTTTATACTCAGAATCGATAATATCATTCTATACAGTAAGCTTAACTTAAAATAGAATGAATGATGCCACTGTTAATCCAAAGATTTAAGTTCAAACCTTAATTATTAATAATGACTACCAGATTATCAATTGACATTAAAAATAATGGTCTAATGCCTTGAGGCTTATTGGCTTTTCCCAAATGGTCAATTTGGAACCTGTTATATCATTTGGTAAGGTGGGACGGAAGGCACTAATAAGATGAAAATGAATCTCAGGATGCTGGTGAAACATATCAGGTAATTTATCCCACCCCAAACCGTCGGGTAAATTGTAATCAATAAATAAAAAATCAGGCTCAACTTCATTCAGGCGATTTACTCCATCAGCAAGGGTATGTGCTACGTAAACCTCATAATTCTTACGCAAAAAATATGTTTTCATAAGTAAACAAAGATCAACCTCGTCATCAATAATCAAAACCTTTTTTCGCATACCTATTACGATATTCAATAACTGTGCTGCAAAATACATACAGAAAGGCCGGCTTTATATTCAGATCGCTTTCTGTCTTGTAGATGATATTACTCATTATAAGTGTAAGTGATTAATCAAATTTTAAAGTTTGGTATGATTATTTAAAGTGTAAATGACAAAGTAATTCATAAACTTTAAATACACTTAATCATGACAAAAGAACAAAAATTCATCTTAGGTATAGTAGGGGCAGCAGCTGCCGGAGTCGTTGTAGGCTTATTGTTAGCACCAGAAAAAGGGGCCGATATGCGTCAGACCATTAAGCGTTCTGCAGGAGATTGGGCCGATCATTTAACTGATCTTTTTGCCAATGCAAAAGGTGAAATTCAAAATTTACGGACTAAAGGATCACAAACAGCAAGTGATGCCGCCAATAAGTTCAATAACACAAAAGAAAGCTACAGCTAACTAATAAAGGCAGGAATTTACCTGCCTTTATTATTCACTTCTCTGAACAATAACTTCTAATGGAAGAATTTAATACGAATACTCAAAACTTCAAAGCCCATGTAGGTGAGTATGTAAATACTTACATTCAACTGACTAAAGCCAAGGTCACACAGGCTGCAGCCAATGTGAGTTCTGCCATGACAGTAATTATTGGTGCACTCTTTTTCAGCCTGTTTTTTTTACAATTTATCTTTCTGGGCCTTGCCTGGTGGATTGGAAGTCTGCTAAAAAGCCCTGCAGCAGGATATTTCATAGTGGCAGGTATTTTCCTGCTGATTATGGTTTTGCTTTTTGCATTGCGAAAAAAATATCTGAGCCCGATAATCCGCAACGCAATAATAGGCATCATGTATGAACAAAAGAAACAACCAAATGTCGGAGAAAAAAATTAATTCATACGAAGACCTGGAAGAAGAAAAAAAGCGCCTCATGAGCAGGCTGCGGAATCAGGAAGTGTTGATCAGGACGGACATTGCAGGGCTGAAAGAAAACCTAAAACCATTGGGTAATGCTATGCAAATGGTAAACAAAATGGCGACCCGCGATAACACCGCTCCTGCTTTGAATTTTGGTCTGGAGATGGGGATTGATTTATTGATTAGAAAAGTGATATTGGCTAAAGCAGGATGGTTCACTAAAATTCTTATTCCTTTCCTTGTAAAGAATTACTCATCTCATATAATAGGTCATGAAAAAAGAGAAGTGTTGGTAAGTAAGATTAAAGGGTTTTTCAAAAAAATCCGTCCGGGTACCAATGTCAGATCAAATAATATTTCTCCTGTATAATTTTGAGAAACTAATTATTTAATCAGAGGTTCTCTTTTTTATCACTGAAATCATTAAAAATGAATACACCTTCTGCAGATCCCAAAAATAAATCAGTGAAAAATGAAGGGCATGGATATGAAGATCCTCCCGATCAGACACCCAGAAGAGAAGGTGGCGAAGATGCAGTTGCTGAAATATCCGACAATATTCTAGCTGACGAAGAAGTAATTGTAAACCAGCAAGCGGAAAATAAAACAGTAAATTCTCCTTCCCAATCTGGTGTGCATTCAAGTGAATCTGAAGCAGGGGACCAAACAGTTATTTAACACATAGATCAGGATATTTCCACATCCATTGATGAATTTTCTTGGCTGAAAATAGCTCTTATCGTAAACAAAAAGGTGCAATTATTTGCACCTTTTTCTATTTTAAAATATTTCATTAATCTACTCTTTTGAATCCGCCCGCGATCAAACTCAATACGAATAAAACAAGGAAAATAAAGAATAAGATTTGCGCTATCTGTATTGATGCCTGATGAATACGGCCAAAGCCGAATATAGCTGCAATAATTGCGATTACTAAAAAAATGATAGTCCAGCGTAGCATAATTATGGAATTTTCAGGTTAAGTAAAGTTTAATACTATAATTAAAGAATTATACCACAATTTATATTTTGATCACTGAGAACATTAAAATGGCTACAACTTAAATAAGTTCAACTAAAGCAATCAAATATTGCTGCATTGATATTAAAATTGTTTTATTAATCCATTATTTTTGTTGATGCCAAAAGGTGATAATGAAAAAGCGGCGAACTTTCCAAAAAGATTCAGAAAAACCTATGTTCACAATTTTAATTAATTGGTCTTTTACTTGCTCTATCGATTGACTTTTATAATTTCAAGGGAATGATGAATCAAAGGCTTGCCCAAAAACAACGTTTAAAAATCTTACCTCAGCAAATACAGCTGCTTAATTTTTTTCACCTGAATACACTGGAGCTGCATCAACGCATCCAACATGAAATAGAAGAAAATCCCCTTTTGGAAGACCAAAAAAATGATCTTGATCCGGTTGTAGATAAATTTAATAAGGATAATGTACAGGATTTCCAGGATTGGGAGGAGCATGGTTATGATGATGTGCCTGACTATAAAATGGAATACGGGAATTATTTACATGATGAAAAACTTCCTGACCGACCCATTGCAAGCAGTTTTGATTATAGAAAATCAGTAAAAGATCAGTATAAGGTAAGCTGCACAGGCCCACACGAAATAGAATTAGCTGAGTATATCATTGATTCTCTGAATGATAAAGGCCTGATGGAACAGGATATTCAGGAATTGGCTGAGGATATTTCATTCAAGCAAAATAAATGGGTAGAGCCGGAAGAAATCATTTTTATTGTAAAGAAAATTCAAACCTTAGACCCGGTAGGTGTAGGTGCACGCAATGTATGTGAGTGCCTATTAATTCAACTGCGCCGTATGAATGAAAAGCGGCCTGATGTTAAAACTGCGATTAGTCTTTTACAGGATCACTTCACGGATTTAAACAACCGAAACCTGGACAAAATAAAAACACATCTGAAACTGGATGATGAAGAATTGAAGATAGTGCTCAAACTAATTGCTACCCTGAAAATGAAACCTGTTTGTGAACAGGCCGATGGGGTAAATGTGACGCAAACCATACTACCGGACTTTCTTATTATTCAAAATGGAGATCAACTGGAAATACAGTTATACAGAACCCGTTCAGAAAGCCTGAGCATAAACACATCCTGGAAGCATTTAGCTGAAGGCAGTACAAGTGTCACTACAGACAAATCAGCTTTACAATATTTAAAAAATAAACTTCAGTCGGCCCAATGGTTTATAAGCGCAGTCCAGCAGCGGGAAGCTACCATGACAAAGATCATGAAAGCAATTGTGCATTTACAATATGATTATTTCCTGACTGGAGATATCCACCTTTTACGTCCTATGATATTAAAGAATATCGCTGAAATGGTAGGTGTCGATATTTCTACCGTATCAAGAATTACATGCAACAAATACGTGGAAACACCTTTTGGACTATTACTTTTGAAGAATTTATTTACCGAAGGAATCACTAATCAAAAAGGCCAGGTTATCAGTAATAAAGTAATTCAATCCGCTATCCAGGAAGTAATAGAATCTGAAGACAAAAGCAATCCATATACGGATCAGCAACTGGTGAATATTCTTGCACAAAAAGGTTTTTCTGTAGCGCGGCGCACTGTTGCTAAATACCGCGAACAATTACAAATTCCGGTTTCTCATGTTCGCGGATTGTGGGCTTAATACATTCAGTTAATTTTACCGCATAAAATCATAAAGTTCAAAATGCAGAAAATTTTAATTATTGATGATGACAGAGATATGTGCCTCTTACTCAAAAGGTTTTTGACCCGCCATGGATTTGATGTATTGGAATCCTATAGCGGGAAAAAGGCATTGGAGCTTTTAGAGACGGTTGAGCCATCACTGGTAATGTGCGACTTCCGGCTGGAAGATATGGAAGGCAATGTATTATTAGGTAAGATCAAAGATCGATATCCGCAAGTACCCGTAATCATCATTACCGGCTACAGCGATATTAAAATAGCCGTGGAAGTAATGAAAATGGGAGCTTATGACTATATCACCAAACCGCTTTTTCCTGATGAAATATTGGTCACCATTAAAAAAGCTCTCGAAGCTGCCACCATTCAGGATACCGGCGCTGTACATGAGAAACCTGTGCTCAATGTGCCGGCACAAGCCAATAATATAGTCAACAACAGGGAAAATGCACCTGTCATTATACATTCCGGTGAGTACATATTCGGTGATACACCGGTTTTTCGGCAGCTTTTGCAGCAAATAGACCTGGTTGGGCCTACAAATTATTCTGTAATCATATATGGTGAAAGCGGTAGCGGAAAAGAAGCTATTGCCCAGGAAATTCATAAACGCAGCAAGCGTAAGTCCCGCCCTTTTGTTGCCATTGACTGCGGTGCCCTATCTAAAGAATTAGCAGGAAGTGAATTATTTGGACACGAAAAAGGTTCATTCACAGGGGCGCTTAATCAAAAGAACGGCAGTTTTGAAATCGCAAACGGAGGTACCATTTTCCTCGACGAAGTTTCTAATCTTTCATACGATATTCAGGTATCCTTATTAAGGGTAGTGCAGGAAAGAAAGATGCGCAGGGTAGGAGGAGTAAAAGATATTGAACTCGATGTACGTATTATAATAGCCAGTAATGAAAAATTATGGGACGCAGCCCGCAAAGGTAAGTTCCGCGAGGATCTTTATCACAGGTTTAATGAATTCAGTATTGTTGTGCCACCTCTTCGTGACAGGCCGGATGATATCATGCTCTTTGCCAATCATTTTTTGCAACAAACAAATCTTGAATTAAATAAAAACCTCAAAAAATTTAGCCCTGAGGTAGAAAGTATTTTCAGGAGTTATGTATGGTATGGCAATCTTCGGGAATTGAAAAATGTAATCAAGCGGGCAACCTTATTATCTGATGGTGAGCTGGTAGAGGCAAGTTCTCTTCCTTTTGAAATTTCGCATTTCAATAAACTTCAATTTGAAAAAGTTCCTGATCCTTCATCCATGCAGGCTATTACACACAATGCAGCTGAAGTGGAAGACCACAGGGCAGCACCAGAAACCACTTTGAAAGGAGCGAGCATTGATGCTGAATATGAAATGATTTTAAAAGCATTGAAAAAAGTAAATTTTAATAAGAGTAAAGCCGCTAAACTGCTCAATATTGACCGAAAGACTCTATATAATAAAATGAAACAATACCAGGAGTTCAATAATCAATAAAATTCAGACCCATTTTATTATTCCATATTTCATGTACAATACATGATATAATAGCACATATCTGATTTTGAAATTCTAAACGAATTTCCGGTTGGGCAATACCATTAACATGTCTGCTGATATTAAACCCGTTCGCATACTGATTATTGATGATGATGAAGATGACTTTTTCATAACCTCAGAATACCTGCGGCAGATAGAAGAATATCCTCTTGTAATTGACTGGTGTTTCAATTTTTCTGCGGCACTTGAGCAATTAACTGCTCATAATTTTGATATTTATTTTGTGGATTACAGGCTTGGAGCAAAAACAGGTCTGGACTTTTTAAAGGAAGCTTCAATGTTGGGCAGTGAAGAACCCATTATATTACTTACAGGAAAAGGGAACAAAAAAATAGATATTGAAGCTATGCAGATCGGAGCTACAGACTATCTGGTCAAAACTGAGCTGAACACTGATAAGCTGGAACGATGCATACGTTACTCACTGGAACGTACGTCTTATTTAAAAGCATTAAGAGCCAATGAAAAAAAATACCGAAACATTTTTGAATTATCCAGTGATGCTGTATTCATCCTTGACCATTTACTGGTTTTTAAAGATATGAACGCTGCTACTTCAGAGTTGTTGGGGTATGATCAAACCGAGCTGATTCATAAAAGCTTTTATGATTTGTTAACCGACGAACTTCAAAAAAGATTATTGAGGGATACTTTACAAAAGCAAGGTGAGATCACAAACTTTGAAATAGAATTGCAATCAAATTCCGGAGAAAGAAAAATTTGTGTTTTTTCACTCACATCTCCATTGGAGGCACCGGAAAATATTTCTTATCAGGGACTTTTGCATGACATTACCAATATGCGACGTGCTGAAAAAGCCAACGTGATGGTAGAAAAACTAGGTGCAACCGGTCGTTTAGTACGCACATTAGCACACGAAGTACGGAATCCATTGAATAATATCAATATGTCTGTAGAACAGCTATCCAATGAGTCATTCAACGAAGACTCCACATTGTATATTGATATCATTCAACGAAACAGCAAGCGTATCGGGGATTTAATCACAGAACTTTTAGATACCAGCAGGCCTACTTCGCTTGTATTTGATAGATATGTTTTGCAAACAATATTGGATGACAGCATAGCCGATGCACTAGACCGCATTACACTTCAGCGCATAAATATGAATATTGCCTATGATAATGAACCCTGTTACATAATGGCAAACCGCGAAAAATTGAAAATTGCTTTCCTAAATATTATCATCAATGCTGTGGAAGCTATGCCATCAGACCATAATGGAAATTTACTTATTGAAATAGTGGGAGGTGACGGAGGGCATATGGTTACTGTAAAGGACAATGGTTGTGGAATACCGGAAGACAATTTATCTAAACTGTTTGAGCCTTATTTTACATCAAAAAGGAATGGAATGGGTCTGGGACTTGCTGCTACATTAAATATTTTACAATCTCACAAAGCGCAGATTGATGTTACTTCTGTTGTAGGTTCAGGAACCACTTTTGTAATAAGCTTCCCCGCTTCTGGTTAACTTTTTACGGTAAGCAATATTCAGATCGAATTATTTAAGTGTCAAGATAAGAAGTGGGCACTTCTTTAGATTCTTTTTTAATAATAAATACAGCTGTCTCCTTGGGTTTTATACCTGCCCCATGCTGCAATGCATGCATCTTGGTAAACTCTGCGCCAAAATATAAAATGATGGAACTATAGTACACCCATACCAAAATAATAATAATAGAAGCTGCAGTACCATAGGTAATGCCTAAGTTGGCTTTTCCGAGATAATACCCTATTGCTAATTTACCAATAAGGAACAAGGCAGCAGTGAGCATAGCTCCCGTTAAAGCATCTTTCCAGGATATAATAGCATCTGGTAGTACTTTGAAAATAACGGTAAATAAGCCTGTAATTACAATAAGTATGATGAGGGAATTAATCGTGTTGAATAAATAAACCGTGTATTCGGATAATAACTTTGTCAACTGGTCACTTAATAAGTTTAATATGGCATTCAGAATCAGCGATACCAACAGAATAAAACCAATGCCTACGACAAGGGAAAAAGAAAGCAATCGGTTTGCTAAAAATTTCAACCAGCCTTTTTTAGGTTTTGACTTAACAGACCAAATAAAATTTATTGAATCCTGCATTTCCGTGAAAACACCTGTGGCGCCTATCACCAGTATTATGCTGCCTACTACAGCACCCATTGTACTCGTTTGAGACTGTTGAATATTTTGTATGATCTCCTGTATTTGTAACGCTGCTTCTGAGCCTACGAGCCCGTTTATCTGGTAATAGATCTTTCCTTGAACTGCTTCTTTTCCAAAAAAGATCCCGGCCAGGGAAATGATTATAATAAGAAGTGGCCCCAGGGCAAATATGGTATAATAACTTAAGGAAGCAGCAAGCTTAAATGCATTATCATCGATAAATCCTTCACCTGTATTCTTAAAAAGGGTTATAAGCTTCTTTATTCTCCACATCTATATCAATTGGGATAAGTGTAAATATACAACTGCTGGCGAAATGCCTTTTTGATAGAAGAGGCCATGGGGAATAAGGTACACGAAAATTTAAAGAAATATATATTCTACAACATGAGAGAATATTTAAATTTGAAAAAAATGCTGTCATTTTTTATAATTAACAGACAAGAAATTATGAGAAACATACTTTATATCATTGCTGTAGTTTTATTAATTGGTTGGTTGCTAGGTGTTTTTTATTGGAGTGCGGGTGGATTAATACATATTCTCATTGTACTTGCAGTGATTTCATTTTTATTAGGTATTATTCGCAGGGCCTAAAAATCAGAATTTAATAAGTAAGTATAATGAACAAATGAATCAGGTGGAAAGCAATTAGCGATGTGTAAATTCAAAATAAGCTGCTTATACCTCTATTAAAAGATTAAAGCCTGAAAGCAGGCTTTAATCTTTTAAAATCCCGTGAAATATTTATTACTATGATAGGGTGAAATATGATTCAATTTCCCTTTCAAAGCTTTGGAATTTATTAATCATTCTTGTGCATATCTCTCAAACGTTTTACTTCATCATGGCCAACTCTTAATTGAGTCTTTTGCCTTACGATGAGGTCCCGTAAAGGTTGGTCAAGTTCAGTATCATCATTCAATGCCATATCATAAGCTTTCTGAGCAGCATCTTCTCCAAACTCACAATTTTCAAGCACTGTTTTCCGGTCATGTCCTGTCACTACAGCTTTCAAATCCATCCAAACACGGTAAATTTTACCTGAATTGGTAGTGCCATCTGCCGGATCTCCACCTAAGCGGCTTACTTCCTGATTTAGTTCCTGTGAATATTGCTTGCTTTCCTGAATGTAGCGATGAAAAAGAGTGCGTAGGTCAGAATCTTCATCTTTCAATTCATCTATTGCTTTTTCGTAACCTACAATCCGATCATTATTAATACGTATCAGATCATTCAAAATGTCTGTTGTTTTTTCATTTCTTTCCATAATTATGATTTTTGTATAGATGTAAGTTAAAAAATCATACCTATTTAATTATTATCGTGTGCAGCGCGAACTTTCCTATAAAATTAATCAGCCATGTAGTGGAAGAACAAACATAATTCCAATGACAAAAAAAGCGGGGATAACCTTCCTTCCCGAAGGAAGTAATGATGAAATAAAAAGTCGATTAGATACAGCCTTACACTAATTCCTGCAAAATTTTCATTAGTACTTTTTCTTCCGAGGTAAGTCCTGAGAGATCATCAGGTTTTTCAATGTTTTCCAATTCTTTTAAATACTTCTGAAGACTGTTTTCTTCGTATAACCTGATAATGCCCGGATGAACATAATATTTTTTACATACTGTGCGGGTGTTGCCTAATTTTTTACTTACTTCATCCAGTGCGGCTACAATATTTTTTTTGGATTCACTTTCAGTCAAACTTTGGCCAAGGGCTTTAAAAGCCATTAAAATATGGAGCGTACCTGCCCAGGTCCTAAAGTCTTTGGCTGTATAATCTCCACCGGTTCCTTCCTTGATATAATTATTTACACTACCGGAATCAATGGATTTTTTGGTACCATCTTCAGTATAATATTGAAACAATTCTTTTCCCGGAATATCTCTGCAAGCCTTCACTGCTTTGGCCAGCCTTCTGCTTTTCATACTTATATCGTGTTCCACACCTTTCTTTCCTTTAAAGGAAAAATGAATTTTATCACCTTCCACTTTTACATGTTTGTCTTTAAATGTCGTAAGCCCATAAGAACCGTAAAGTTTTTCATAATCATTGCTTCCTATGCGGATATAAGTTCGTTCCATCACACCGATCACAGTAGCGATCACTTTTTCTTCACTCAACTCTTTTCGTGCAAGGTCCTCTTCCAATTTTAATCTTAAGGAAGGCAAAAGCTTACCGAATTCATATAAACGATGAAATTTTGTTTCATTTCTGAGCGTATGCCAATGGGCGTGATACCTGTATTGCTTTCTTTGGCGCAGATCTAAACCTGTTGCCTGAATATGTCCATTTACTTTTGTGGAGATCCATACAGATGTCCAGGCCGGAGGAATTGCTAATTTGCGAATCCTTTCAAGTACTCCTTTATCTTTTATTAATTTTTCGTCTAAAATATATCTGAAGTTTGCACCTTTTTTAAGGCGGATGATACCTTTGTCCTTGTCATTTACATACATGAGATCTGCTACCTTAGCCGAGCGGCTGTAATTCCGGTCTAATTTTAAATAGTCTTTATGAGATAATTTAATTGAATCCATCAGGGTACAGACTTACTTTCTGATTTATTATGTTCAGTTCATAGGAATTTAATTCAACAGATAAACCAGAGACGATGTTCAATCAAACTGGTTATTTACCATGAATTTCTTTCCAGAATAAATTTGGTATGCATAAAAAAAAGTCAGACCAAAAAGGACCGACTTTCTTTGGGAGCTAATAACGATCTAAATAAATATTACTTTTCGTTATCTGCGTTGATGTTGATTCCGCTCACTGCCAATTTGGTAAGTAATTCATCTGTTTTCTTTTCTTCTTCGAGTGTTTGAGCCAAGATCGCTGCTACATCAGTTCTTCCCAATGTTTTGGCAAGCTGTACTAGGCTACCATATGCTGAGATCTCGTAGTGTTCAATTTTTTGTGCTGAAATAATAAGACCCGCATCCCGTACAGAACTTCCTTTAGGGGTATCTTCCACAATCTTTTCACCTTCCTTGACCAGGCCTTCCATACCGTCGCACTTAATAGCCCTTGCTTTTTCATCCATCAATTCAAACACTTCTTCTAATCTGCCTATCTGATTCATAGTTTCTCCAAGATGTGTTTCCATTGCATTAGCTAATTCGTTTGAGGTCGCCGCTCTTTTCATTTTTGGCAAAGCCTTCGTCAGATGCTTTTCAGCCCAATAAATGTCTTTCAACTCGTCCAGGAATAAATCGTTTAATAAAGTCTCCTCATCATGCACTGTTTGTTTTGCTGCTGCTTTTTTTGCGGGAGCACCCTTACTGGCCTTTGCCGGAGTAGCTTTTGTTCCTTTTGCCATAAAATTTTTTTTTTGAGATTAATCGATATGGAATTCTATTAAAAAAATAATGCCAGCACTTTACTTTTTATATTTTGAATGTAGATTAAAATACCCATTGGAGCTTCATGTCTAATTCGTTATAACATCATTATTTGTGGTATTCCTTTTGGGTATTGAAACATAGGCTAAACTTTAAAACCATCACTTCTATTACCTATGCAATCTAATCTTCAGCAACTTGCTTTTCTGCAAAACAAAATTGAACAGTTACAAAATGCAGAATTTCATAATTTAAGTGATTCGGCTTCGCGATTGCCTTCCTCAGTTGTGACTACATTGACAACAGATGATTCAGGGTATGTGTGGTTTCTGGTAAAAAAGCCCCCTTTTCCAGTAAGCGAAATTGAGTCTGAATTTCCTGTTCGTCTCAACTACTTCAAAAAAGGAATTAATTATTTTTTACAAATCCGCGGTAAAGGTTTTTCTGTGACTAATGCCGGAGAATTGTCTTCTTTTATAAATTCATCATCCGGTTTAGATTTCAACCTTTTCAATGATAACCTATTGGTTAAAGTAAAAATGCTGAACGCAGATTATTTTGAAACGCCAACATCTGAGAAAACCAATTGGTGGCAGAATGCAATAAGTTCAATAGGTAACTGGTTCGGCACTTCAGATCCCTGGGTGCCAAAGCACTATATTCAATCATAAATTATTTGTTATGCGGCCCATCTGGTCAGGTTCTATTTCATTTGGACTCGTCAATATTCCCGTTAAGCTCGTCAGTGCCGTACAATCGGAAGACTTAAACTTTGATATGCTGTCTAAGGACATGGCACCTATAAGATATGCCCGCATTAATACCAAAACTGAAAAAGAAGTTGCGTGGAAGGACATCGTAAAGGGTTATGAATATACCAAGGGGAAGTACGTGATTATAGAAGATGAAGATTTTAAAAAAGCCAGTCCTGAAAAAACCCATGCTATTGATATTGTTCAGTTTGTAAAACAGGAAGAGATAGAACCTGTCTATTACGAAAAGCCATATTATATTATACCTGCAAAAGGAGGGGAAAAATCTTATCGCCTTTTACTCCGTGCACTGGAAGCTTCTGGTACAATGGGTGTAGCAGAATTCATGTTGCGTAACAGAGCACATGTGTGTGCGGTGAAAGTTTTCAAAGATGTTTTGCTCTTGCAACAAATGCGCTACCAGGAAGAGATAAGAGAAGCTCCGGAAATGGATGTAAAAAATGAAAAGATTACAGATAAAGAACTTCAACTGGCAATGAAGCTTGTAGAACAGCTGACTGAGAAATTTGACCCTTCAGCTTTTAAGGACACTTATGTAGAAGAATTGAAAAAAGTGATCAAAGCGAAAGCTGCGGGTAAATCGATCCACATTGCCGAAGAACCAAAAAAGGCAACAGGTGCTGTTAAAGACCTGATGGAAGTGCTGAAACAAAGCCTGGAAAAAGGAAAGAAAAGGGCTTAAAATTTTTTTATTTTTTATAGGTTCTTTCATTATCATGTGAGGAACAACCTGTCCTGAATTTATTTCGGGAAAACATCACGTTCTTTTATAATGAAATTTCATGCACGATCAGATTCTTCACCTTTGGTTCAGAATGACAAAAACAAAGAGTTTGTAATTGAAATATTTTGACCAACAACCCATTTCCGCTAATGGCATAAGATTTTCACCCTTTTTGAAAAAACTGCCATGAGCTTATCGCTATATAAAGAGAAAAGGAAATTTGAAGAAACGCCTGAACCTGAAGGCACTGAAAAATTTTCCCAGGGGAGTTTACGATTTGTAATACAAAAGCACGATGCTTCGCATTTGCACTACGATTTCAGACTTGAAATGCAAGGTGTATTAAAAAGTTGGGCGGTACCCAAAGGCCCATCATTGAATCCATCCGATAAGCGTCTTGCCATGATAGTGGAAGACCATCCTTACGATTACAGAACTTTTGAAGGCATTATTCCCGCCGGCAACTATGGTGGAGGTACTGTAATGGTATGGGATGAAGGTACTTTCCAACCTGAAGGTGGCGAAGACCTATCATTGAAAGAACAGGAAAAACTTTTGCTGAGTAAGTTCCATTCCGGGGATTTAAAAATTGTCCTTCATGGAAAAAAAATCAAAGGCAGTTATGCACTGGTGAAATTAAAACGAGATGAGAAATCATGGCTGCTCATTAAGCATAAAGATAAATATGCAGGTGAGGAAGATATCACGCAAAAAAATAAGTCAGTTGTTTCGAAGAAAACTTTAGCTCAAATCGCAAAAGAAAATGGTACAGAATTAAATCATCCGGAGGATCCTACATCGGGCGTGAAAAAAGGCGCAGGGGCAGCGAAGAAAGCCACTAAAAAAAATCCCACATTAATAAAAGAAAGCAAAAAAGAGCAAACGAATGATTCCATAAAAAAAGCACCCGCTAAAACAAAAAAGATTAAAACTTCAGGTATTATCCTTGAGTGGGATGAAGAAAAAGATCAGGAAATTATAATAGAAAAAATTAAGCTTTCTGTAACGAGTCTGGATAAAATTTATTGGAAAAAAGAAAACCTAACCAAAGGGGATTCAATTAATTATTATTTAAAGATTGCTCCTTATATTCTTCCGTACATGGTGGACCGGCCACAGTCGCTGAACCGGCATCCCAATGGTATAGATGCGCTTAATTTCTTTCAAAAAGATATGAAAGGCAACATTCCCGAGTGGTTGGAAACACATAAAGATTTTAGCGAATCCACTAATCAGGATGTTCATTATATGATATGTGCAAACGAAGCTTCACTCATTTTCATGGCTAATCTGGGTTGTATTGAAATGAATCCCTGGCACTCACGTTCGCTTAGCTGGCAAAAACCTGATTGGTGCCTGATAGACCTTGACCCTGATACAACGAATACATTTGAACAAGTAATAGAAACAGCGCAGCTAGTAAAGAAAGTATTGGATTCAATAGGAGCGGAAAGTTGTGTGAAGACTTCAGGTTCATCAGGCATCCATATTTACATTCCACTTGGTGCACAATACGATTATGAACAGTCAAAGCAATTAGCACAACTTGTAGTAACACTTGTGCAGGCTGAACTACCTGAACTGACGAGTTTAGAAAGAAGCCCGGCGAAGCGAAAAGGCAAAATATATTTAGACTTTTTACAAAACCGCGAAACACAGACGGCTGCTGCTCCTTATTCATTACGTCCGAAAAGGGAAGCACCGGTTTCTACTCCACTACATTGGGATGAAGTGAAAAAAGGTTTGACTTCAACGACCTACACAATGAAAAATATTTTTGAAAGGCTCAAAGCCGAAGGTGATTTGTTTCAACCTGTCTTAGGTAAAGGCATCAACATTGAAAAGGTTTTGAAGAATTTAGATTCCATTGCTTCTTAGAATAAAATTATGCTACAACCGGCACTTACAATTTTTGACAAAAGAGCAAAAGATTATTTGCACACGGATTTTGAGATTAAGGTTTTGAATGCAGATTGTGCTTTTTCAGAAGGCCCCCTTTGGAATAACCAAGGCTATTATTTATTCAGTGATATTCCACGGAATGTGATCTGCTCGATAGATACGGCGGGTAATAAAAAGGAAGTGTTGCAAAACAGTGGTTGTAATCTATTGAACAAGGATCAATTGTCGGAACATATCGGCTCAAATGGATTGGGTTATGATAAAGAAGGCAATGTCTTAATTTGTCAACACGGCAACGGTGCAGTTTCCAAATGGGATGGACAAAATAACACATCTTTCATTAGTTCCTACAATGGTAAACGATTCAATAGCCCCAATGATATAGTAGTGCATCCCAATGGATCTGTCTTTTTTTCAGATCCGCCTTATGGACTTAAAGAAAAAAAACTGGCACCTGAAATAGCCCAACCTCTTTCAGGTATTTATTACTATCGGGATGCAACAATAGAATTGCTAACCGATAAGTTTCAGTACCCAAACGGTCTTTGTCTATCACCAGACGGAAGCATTTTATATTGTTGTTCAAACAAGCAAAATGAAAAATTCATTGTTGAATTTGATACAGAAACATTTAAACTTAAAAGGACTCTTTTTACTGAAAACAGCGATGGCATCAAATGCGATCTGTATGGAAATATTTGGCTCTGCACCAAAGAGGGAATAATTATTTTGGATCATTCAGGTGAGCGATTAGCAATGATACAGTTACCTACTATACCCGCTAATTGTTGTTGGGGTGGTCCTCATGGAAGGGATTTATTCATAACAGCCAGGGAAAATATCTTCCTTATTCATGACCTATTGAAGCAATCCTGATTTTTTGTATATCCATTTTAGATTAAATTATTTTTCACCCATTTACGATTTCACCACCATTGGGATGTAGTATTTGTCCGGTGATATATGATGCATCTTCACTTGCTAAAAACAAATAACTCGGTGCTACTTCCGCAGGCTCACCGGCACGACCTAAGGGAACATCTGAACCAAATTCTGCAACTTTCTTTCCTTTGAAACTACCCACAATCAATGGTGTCCAGATAGGTCCGGGTGCAACGCCATTTACCCGAATTCCTTTCTTGGAAAGGCTGGAGGCAAGACTTCTCGTAAATGTAACAATAGCTCCTTTCGTTGCAGAGTAATCTATTAATTCAGCGCTGCCCCGATATGCAGTTACTGAAGTGGTGTTAATGATGCAGGATCCTTTTTTTAAATGAGGCATTGCTGCCTTAGTAATCCAGAACATGGGAAAAATATTTGTCTCAAAAGTTTCATACAATTGTTCAGAGGAAATATCTTCCAGTTTTTTTTGTTCAGTTTGCGTTGCTGCATTATTGACGAGAATGTTTAACTTACCAAATTCCTTGATGGTTTTTTTTACAATGCTTTCGCAAAAACGTTCTTTCCTGATATTACCCGGAAGCAGTATGCACCTGCGCCTATATTCTTCCTCCACTATGCGTTTTACTTCTTCGGCATCTATATGTTCACTGAGGTAGGAGATAGCAACATCAGCTCCTTCTTTTGCAAAAAGTAAAGCAACTGCTTTTCCTATCCCGCTATCACCTCCGGTAATCAAGGCAACTTTGCCATCCAGTTTTTTTTGAGGTTCAGACTTTATGGAAATGGGTCGGGGTTGCATTTTTTTTTCAATGCCGGGCATTGACTGATGCTGGGCTTTGCGAATCGGTTTAGCTTCTTCTCCTTTTTGCATGGTTTTAATTTTTCAGAGATATATAAATTATTATACCAATTGAAGCTCCAATCTTATTTTTGTCCACAGAGGGGAATTAGCTCAGTTGGTAGAGCGCTTGCATGGCATGCAATAGGTCACCGGTTCGACTCCGGTATTCTCCACAAAGGCTTGCTAAGTTGAGCCTTTTTTCGAATGAGTTATTTTGTTTACATTCTATATTCATCTCAACTTAATCAATATTATACCGGACATAGTGCCGACTTAGATGATCGTTTATATCGCCATGTGAATTCCGGAAGTAAGTCAACTAAGAAAGCATCTGATTGGAAGATTGTATATACTGAAGAGTTTATTTCAAAATCCGATGCTTATCAAAGAGAAATGGAGATTAAAAAGCAAAAAAGCAGAAAATATATTGAGTGGTTGTTAGCGAAGTAGGGTAGAGCGTCCCGCAGGATTGCGGGAAGGTCACCGGTTCGACTCCGGTATTCTTCACAAAGGCTTGCTAAGTTGAGCCTTTTTTCGAATGAGTTATTCCGGAAGTAAGTCAACTAAGAAAGCATCTGATTGGAAGATTGTATATACTGAAGAGTTTATTTCAAAATCCGATGCTTATCAAAGAGAAATGGAGATTAAAAAGCAAAAAAGCAGAAAATATATTGAGTGGTTGTTAGCGAAGTAGGGTAGAGCGTCCCGCAGGATTGCGGGAAGGTCACCGGTTCGACTCCGGTATTCTTCACAAAGGCTTGCTAAGTTGAGCCTTTTTTCGAATGAGTTATTCCGGAAGTAAGTCAACTAAGAAAGCATCTGATTGGAAGATTGTATATACTGAAGAGTTTATTTCAAAATCCGATGCTTATCAAAGAGAAATGGAGATTAAAAAGCAAAAAAGCAGAAAATATATTGAGTGGTTGTTAGCGAAGTAGGGTAGAGCGTCCCGCAGGATTGCGGGAAGGTCACCGTTTCGACTCTGGTATTCTCCACAAAGGCTTGCTAAGTTGAGCCTTTTTATTTAATTATGTACTACAAGCTTACAGGGAATTTGGATATGCTGAGTTATCTCAGATAATTCCTCGTTTTTTTCCTTAATAATATGAAACAATAGCCGGGCTGCCACCTCCCCCATTTCATAAGCATTCTCTTCAATAGAGGCTACAGGTTTGTGATCCAGATATTGTAATAGCGGAAGATTTCCAAAACCAACAAAATCAATGTGATCTAATTTATCTGGATATTTTTTTTTAAGATAGTTTATCGCATCAAGGGTTATATAATTTTTAAAAGAAAAAACAGCCGTAGGTGGATTGTTGGATTTTAATAATTCATTGATGGCTGTGGCTGTAGATTTTTCAGTGAAGTCAACCACTTTTATTAAGTGTGGATCAATGGGAATTTTATGCTCTGCTAATGCTTGTTTATAGCCATCAAGACGCACATGTGAGGTGCGCATAGATTCCGGACCCATAATATGTGCGATCCTTCTGTGCCCTTTTTTGATCAAAAATTCAGTTGCTTTAAAAGCGCCCTCCTGGTTATTGGAAGATACATAATGAAATGAAGAACCTTTAGGTTCCCTTGCGATACAAACAACTGGGATTCCTATGGAGTTAAGCTTTTCAAAAAGCAACATGTCCACGGTATTTTTTGTAATAGCAACGATAACACCATCTACCCGGTGACGTATCATCACATTAACCACATTCTCTTCTTTAGTTACATCCTCATGTGTTTGAGAAAGTATAACGTTGTACTTTTCTTTTTCAGCAACGGCTTCTACACCGTTTATGGCCAATACATAAAATTGATCAAGGAGTGTGGGTAAAATCAATCCAATTGTGAAGCTTTTGTTTAACTTAAAATGTCGGGCAGATTCATTCGGAATATAATTCCAGTCTTTGGCCTTTTGCTGAACCCTTTCCTTGGTTAAAAAACTAATTGATTTATCATTATTAAGTGCTTTGGAAACAGTGGATATGGACATATTCAACTGTTTTGCTATGTCCTTTAATGTCACACCTTTTTTCATAATAGCCTTCCATGTATTTATACCATCACGAAATTACTTTAAAAGATAAACCGCCTAACTAATCAATTTCAATCGTTGTATAAGCAGTTTTACTCCCGCAGCGTTTTAAACATAAAAATGCTCTTAGTAAATAACATAATTTGAGCAATATTGGTTATGACTTTACCAATATCAGGGCTAACTATTTATAATTTTCACTTCTAAACCATTGCTATGAGAATAAAAAAACTGACTTGTGCATTTTTCTGTATTTGTATGCTGTTCATCATACCTGTTGATGTGTTATCACAGAATGCCGTTATTTCAGGAAAAGTTACGGATGAGAATGCCAGGCCCTTAGAAAACGTTTCTGTAGTAATAAAGGGTACCAGTATCGGCACTACTACAGATGCTAATGGCAACTATCAATTATCAGCTGCAAAATCTTTTGGTAATACCCTTGTATTTTCTTTTGTGGGTTTTACTGAAAAAGAAATAATACAATCGCAAGGAAATACGCTTAATGTTCAACTGGAAAGAACCAGCCAGTCACTTGATGCAGTAGTAGTAGTGGGATATGGCACTCAAAAAAGGAAGGATATAACGGGCTCTGTTGTTTCAATAGACAAACAGAGATTAGAAAATCTACCTAATTCAAATTTTGCTCAGGCACTGGAAGGTGCACTGCCGGGTGTTTCTGTAAATACAAATGGCGGGGGAGCTGAAGGTAGCTCGGTAGGCATCCTTGTTAGAGGCAGAAAATCTGTTCTGGCCAGTACTGCACCTCTTATTATATTAGATGGAATTCCGTACAATGGAAGTATATCTGATATTAATCCATCTGATCTTGCGTCAATTGATGTTTTAAAAGATGCCTCAGCAGCAGCTATTTATGGATCACGGGCAGCTAATGGTGTAATCTTACTTACTACCAAAAGAGGAACCAGCGGAAAGCCTGTTATATCTTACGATGGTTTTGCAGGTGTGCAGGAAATTAGTAACCTACCACCGGTTTTGCAGGGGGAGGATTTTTACAATTTTAAAGTACAACGAGAAGGCATTGGAGCGGTTACACTTTCTGAAAGAGCTATTTACAATTCAAAAAATTTTGCAAATTGGCTTGACTTAGCAACCCGTAAAGGATTTAAGCAACAACATACCTTAAGCGCTCGGGGCGGAAGCACTAATTTTAAATATTACGCTTCATTGAGTTTTCTGGATGTAAAAGGCGTTGCCGTAAATGACAAATATCAAAGATATTCCAGCCGCATAAATTTAGAAGCAAACTTAACCCCCTGGTTAACCTACGGAACCAATACACAATTGTCATATAATGATAGAAGTGGTTTGCCTGCAACTTTTGACGGACTCTATGGTGCATATACTTTTAATCCTCTCACAACCCCTTTTGATTCTTTGGGTAATCCGACTATTTACCCATGGCCGGAAGATAAATTTTTTGCCAACCCTTTAGCGCCGACGCTGGCAAAAAGTATTGACAATACGTATAAAGTATTTACTACAAATTACCTTCAAATTAAAGTTCCATTTATTTCAGGATTAAGTTATAGACTTAATACCGGTATGGATTATCAAGGTAGAAATATAAACACATATTATGGTAGAAATACACGATCCGGCTCTCAAAATAATGGTACACTTTCTCAAACCAATAGCATTGTAAGAAACTATACGATTGAAAACATATTGAATTATGACCGCAATTTTAATAAACATACTTTCGGCCTTACTGCTTTATATGGTTATGAATATCGTAATACAACTTCTAACACATTATCTGCTGAAGGGTTCCCCAGTGATATACTTACTTTTTACCAGGCGAATGTAGCCGCATTTGCAGTACCTAGAACCTCCTTCGAAAAAGAGACTCTCATTTCTCAAATGGCCCGATTAAATTATAATTATGACAGCAGGTATTTGCTTACAGTAACTGCCCGCAGAGATGGTTATTCAGGATTTGGAGATAATCATAAATACGCATTTTTTTTCCCTATTGTTGGCGTTGGGTGGAATATATCAAGTGAAAAATTCTTTCCAAAAAATAACGTTGTCGATAATCTTAAATTAAGACTTTCATATGGTGGTGTAGGCAACCAGGCAATTACGCCCTATCAAACACTTGCAAGATTATCTACCCGTTCTTACGTGGAAGGAAATCAAACTGCTGCTGGCTATATTCCTACAACTCTTGACAATCCGGATTTGAGATGGGAAACTTCCACCCAGGGAAACATCGGAATTGATTTTTCGATATTGAAAAACAAAATATTCGGTACCATTGATTACTACGATGTAAAAACCCACGATCTTTTATTAACAAGGAAAATTTCTCCTGTACAGGGAATACCGGAGGTTACACAAAACATAGGTAAAACCACTAACCATGGTTTTGAGCTTGGTTTAAACAGCGTAAACTTAAAAACAAAAGATTTTACCTGGACTACAAATGCAAATTTCACCATCAACAGAAATAAATGGGCTGATGTATATGGTGATGGAAAAGATGACACATTAAGCCGTTATTTTATTGGTTATCCTATTGGATCAGACTTCGGATACGTTTTTAATGGTGTATACCAATTAAATGATGATACAGTAAATACACCGCAGGGTAAAGTTAGCCCGGGATTTGCCAAAATACGTGACTTGAATGGTGACGGCATAATAAACCAATATGATAGAACTATTTATTCAACCGGACAACCTGATTTTACATGGGGATTGGGTAATACTTTCAGATACAAAAATATTAATTTATACGTTTTTGTTCATGGAGTGCAGGGCCGTACCGATCCAAATAGCTTAATGTCTGATAATAATGTTGGTGATGGGGTTCGAAATACTACCATAGTTAAAAATTGGTGGACTCCAACAAATCCTACCAACGACTTTTATGCTAATGTAAAAAGTGCAACCAAAGGCCTGCCGGTGTCCTTTGTTCAAAATAGCAGTTTTGTAAGAGTAAAGGATATTTTATTGTCCTATGATTTTTCCGGAAGATTTTTGGAGAGCTCAAAATTGTCTCGGATGAAAGTTTATTTGGAAGCAAGAAATCCCTTCACCTTTACAAAATGGACAGGTCTCGATCCTGAATTCACTTCACAAACAGTTATTCCTCTTCAAAAAGAATTTGTAGTAGGACTTAATATCAGCTTCTAATTCTAAAAATAAAATTATGAAAATATTGAATAAATTAATATTGGCTTTCCTTACTACCCTCATGTTTGCCGCATGTTCTAAAGACAGGTTAAAAGAAGAGACCCCCAGTGTATTAACGGCAGATTTATTATTTCAAAATAAAGATGGGTTTGAACTAGCATTGAATGGGTTACATGATGAAGTTAGAAGATACCGTTCGGGACAGCCTTTTAATAATTCTCCTACATCAACTAATTTTATCATGAATATGCAGGCTGTTGCCGGCGTTGATAATGTATTCGGTAATTATCGTGATGGCTTGATGGATGTTTTTAATTTGTATGGAACATTTAATAACCCTTCAGTACCACATTATCGCCATGTGTTCACCTGGCTCTACGAAACAATTAATGCAGCAAATACTTTAATTGGTCGGTCCACAAATGCTGATATTAATTGGACAGAGGCAGAGAAGAACCGTATTCTGGGTGAGGCAAGATGTATTAGGGCATGGTGCTATCGCCACCTCACTAATTTATGGGGCGATGTTCCTTTAACACTTACAGAATCAAGCGGAACAAACATAAGAACAGATTGGGAAAGAACCCCGATTGCTGAAGTAAGGAAAGCAATGGAAGAAGATCTATTGTTTGCTTCACAAAACTTGCCCGATGCTTCATCAAGCGATATCAGGCTTATTAAAGGCGCAGCGCAACATTACCTGGCAGAACTTTATTTGGCTATGGGGCAATATGATAAGGCTAAAATTGAAGCTACAAAAGTAATATCTAATACAGCTTATAAGTTAGTTACTGCCCGTTATGGGATTAATAGAAATAATGCTGGAACTCCTTTTGGCGATATGTTCATTGAAGGTAATTCCAAAAGAAGCCAGGGTAACACCGAGGCTTTATGGGTAATACAAAATGAACAATTAGTAATTGGCGGAGAAGCCAATAATATTATGCGGAGAATGTGGGTTAATAGATACTGGAGCATTATCGTGGGAGGCAAAAATCCAATTCAAATTTCAGCTGAAAATGGAGGCCGGGGAATTGGCAGACTTAGTCCAACAAGACATGCTTTAAGTTTATTTGCAGCAAATGATGAAAGAGGTTCTGCTTTTTTATGGCGCTATTATTATATTCTTCGCGATGGTGGTTTCATTCCTTCAGGCAACAACCCCAGAACAGGAACGACGTATAAGTTAGGGGATACACTTTTTCTTGATAATACGGGCATTGAAAAATTAAATAATCCTAATTGGCCAAGTACTAGAAAATGGGATTATGCGAGCCCTGTTGATGTATTGATTGATCCTCAATATAGCGACCAGGTTTTATTACGTACCGCAGAATCATATTTGGTTCTTGCAGAAGCTAATTTCCGATTAGGTGATTTAGCAGGAGCAGCAGTTGCAATTAATGCATTGCGTTCAAGAGCTAAAGCTACACCCGTTACAGCCTCACAAATAACCATTGATTTTATACTGGATGAAAGATCAAGGGAACTATTTTCTGAAGAAGATAGAAGATATGTATTAGTGCGAACCAATAAACTTGTAGATAGAGTAAAATTGTATAATAAAATTTCAGCAAATACTATAACGCTGAGAGATACTTTACTGCCTATTCCACAAGATGTAATTGATGCTAACTTAACTTCACGAATGAGGCAGAACCCGGGGTATTAATTTGTGGGATCGCTTTCCCATCATTATTAAGATTATGATGATGGATTTTTTTTCAATATTGTTTCCTGTCATTACAGGTTCCGGGGTAAATGTTCAGGAAATGGTAAGCAACCAGTTAATGCGCATTTGCCGTGAACCCGTGTCTGGTAAACCATTTGCTGAATAACCTGGTAGCATGAATATTAATTGGTAAGTGATATGAAAATCAAAAAAAAGTGAATAAAAACCTTGTCCAGGCGGTAGTGATGATTTGTATCTGCATAGTATTTTCCTATTGTGCATCTACCCAAAAAAAAACAAATACACTGCCCACCCTTTCTGTAAAATGGATTGATGGCATTTTGCAGGATGCAGCAAAACAGTATAAAGTATCAGCACAAAAAATTCCTGCAGGGGTTATGCCAAGATCATATACAAATGACACCCTGAGAACCTGCACTTCAGAAAACTGGACTGCAGGGTTTTATCCCGGCACCTTACTCTACCTGTATGAAAATACAAAAGACGAATTTCTATACAATGAAACGTTGAAGAAGATAAAACTAATGGATAAAGAGCAATACAATACCGGCACACATGATCTTGGTTTTATGATGTATTGCAGTTATGGTAATCTTAACCGGGTTACTCCCAACGATGAATACAAAAAGATACTTGTTAATTCGGCAAGGTCTCTTGCTACCCGGTTTAATCCCGTGGTTGGTTGCATCCGTTCATGGGGCAGGTCTGATGATACTACCATGTTCAGGGTGATTATCGATAATATGATGAACCTTGAGTTGTTGTTCTGGGCAGCAAAGGAAACTGGTGATCGTTCGTTGTACGACATTTCAGTTACACATGCTAACACTACGTTGAAGAATCATTTCAGACAGGATAACAGTTCTTACCATGTGGTTGTTTACAACCCGCAAACAGGAAAAGTGATGAGGAAGCAAACAGCGCAAGGTGCGGCAGATGAATCAGCATGGGCACGTGGGCAATCTTGGGGATTATATGGCTATACCTTGATGTACCGTGAAACAAAAGACAAAAAGTATTTGGATCAGGCACAACGCATAGCTGCTTTTATTTTAAGCCATCCCAACCTTCCGGCAAATAAAATTCCTTATTGGGATTTTAATGCTCCGGGTATTCCAAATACCAACCGGGATGCATCTTCTGCAACAATCATTGCTTCTGCATTTATAGAACTTGCCGGGTATAGCGACCCAGCCTTGTCAAAAAAATATTTGAACGCTGTTGAAACTATTTTGCTTACACTATCCTCCCCGGAATATAAAGCTGCGACCGGAGAAAACGGAGGTTTTATACTCAAACATAGTGTAGCGCACCTGCCAAGAAATTCAGAAGTTGATTCACCATTACCATACGCTGATTATTATTATACAGAAGCAATGATGAGATACAAAAAACATTTACGGTTATAGATAAAATGCACATTATTCTTAAAAATATATTATTGCTTTTTATCACAGGAAGGAATGTTCATGTGACAGTATTGAATTCATTTAATAAAATTGTTTGCACACATTTATTAAAAATTGCGATAATACTTTTTTTTTCGCTGAATGCTTATGCACAAAAGCAGGCAGTTTCATTGCCATTCAAAAACCTCATTTCATTTACCACGCAAAACACGGTAAAGCTTGAAGTAACATTTAACGAACAGACTTCTTCCAATACAAAGTTTGCCATAAAAATAATGGACGAAAGGTCGGGCAAAATTGTATTTGACCAAACGGTAACTGCCGTTTTATCAAAAGAAGAAAATAAGAGAATTTTTTCCATAACCAATCTTCCGGTTGATATATGGACACCAACAAGTCCCCGGCTTTATCAATTAGTGTTTATTGCAACCACAGATAATAAAACCCTGGAACAAAAGCAACGGATAGGTTTTCGTTTTTTTGAATCAAAGAATGGCAATCTCTATTTAAATGGTAAACCGGTTTTTCTACGTGGTATTGCCATTAATCCTCCTGCCCGGGGCATACCCGATAGTGTTGAGAAGAGCAGAAAGTTTGCAGAAGAATATGTAAAATTCATGAAAAGCATTCATGTCAATATCATCCGCATTCCTAATAATGAAATATGGTACAACGTATGTGATGAACTCGGCATGATGGTGTTTGGTGGTAACTACAGCAGTACAGTGAATGATGAGAAACCGCCAAAGGATTATGATAAAGCTGTTGCCTGGTATATTAATGAAGCCTTTGCTGATATAGCATCTCATCCAAGCCTGATGATCTATGCCATGACCAATGAAGTGCCGTATGAAGGACAGATTGGAATAGACTGGGAAAAGTTTTTATCCTATGCTCATACACAATTGAAAAAATGGGATAATACCCGTACCTATATTGCCAACCCCGGATATGGTTATGGAAAGTCAGGTGATATCTGTGACCTCCATCGTTACTGGGGATGGTACTATTGTTCGCCGTTTACTTTTTTAAACATCAGAAATAATGAAGCGATCATTCCTTTTAAAAAAGGAGTGCAGCCCGTTACGTTTACTGAATGTGTGGGTAATTATACAGGCCCCGATGGAAAGTATAACCTTACCCCCGACCATAAAAACCCCGGATCGCAATTAAATTGGACGGGTCATGCCGACTGGAATGACCAGGCCCGTCTTGCCGATGAACATCAATCATTCACTTTTAAACAAGCCACCGAATTGTTCCGGCGATTGAGAGCAATATCCATTGGCCGGCCCGGAAAAGTAATTGTAGTACCGGCAGGGTCGATAATTTGAGAGGTCGGTACAATATAACTTTCATCCTTCTGTTTACCTACCAAAGATTTTTTGTCAAACTTATCTTCCTTTTGTTTTTGGGCATACAAATAAGTTGGACCAAAATAAATAAATACGAATAATACAATTGGCAGGCGATACCATTTACTACATTTTCTTAATCTATTTAAACAGATCATCATGTCGCTAATTTCATTTAAAAGAGGTTTGTAATAACACCAGTCGCCTATCACCTGTAAACTGCATTTTTATTGTTGTTGCATTCACGGGGCAATCAATATTTGTTGTTTCACCGCCTTTAATTTCTTTACTCATTTCTAGTCCATCATTCACTTTTATTTTTACAAAAAGTGGTTCATCACTTTGATTCCAAACTAATGTTGACGACATTTTTTTACCGGAAGGAATACTGCACCAAAAATAACCTTCACCAATATTGTTTGTGGTGTCAACTGGTTCCGGAACATTACCAAAACCCCGAAGCGTATAAGGGCCATACATCCTTCTGCCATGAGCCACATATTGCACACCGGGTCTTGTATTAAAACCGCCGTGTAAACCCAAAAAGCGATTGCCTTCTTTGGTTACAGAAATTTTTGATTTAATGTTAGCAGGAATACGTGGTACTGCATGCACCATCAAGCCGCTGTTCACACCTGTCAACAATCCTTTTTCTGATGTGTAATCTCCCCAAACAATTGGTTCGGTGATAAGCGGGTAAAGATTGTGAGCTTTCCCATCACTCATATAACTAACAAGGTTAATCAGTATACGATCTGCTACAGGATCCAATTGGGTTCTGTTCGCCAGGTCAAGACCGCATAATAACACAGAACCTTTTCCATCCGATATTTCAGCGATGGTTATTCCTTCAAGCGCCACACCATAATTTCCAAGAACAGCTATGTGCTGTAAATCTTTTTTATCAACCGGTACATACCCATCTGTTACTGGGTATATGGCAGGAAAACCTTTTTGTGATTCATCCCAATTTGTATAATCGCTCCACACTCTTAACTGTTCCCGTTTGATGCCGTTGAATACAGGATGACCGGGTCTTTCAGGATTCACATAATAACCATTGCGTGATGGTCGCGGTGGAGGGGGATATACCGAAACATCCAATTGAGTTGTTACGTTCTTTACAGCTACACTTAGTATTTTATTTATGTTGGGAAGATGCGCTTCATCCTGCCGGAGACATAAAACTCTTCCGCCATTCTTTACAAATTGTTTGACGGCTGACGCATGCTGAATCAATCCAGCATCTGCTCCGTTCTCACCAATTATTAATAATGAAGTGGTTGGTATATTTTTAAATGAATTGATGGTTTGATATCGTACTGATAATTTATTAAGCGATACCGTTGTTTTGCCTGCCGGGTCATATAAAACAATTTTTTGCGATGGTATGGCTGCTGCTTCAAGGAATTCTTTATTGCCGATAAAAAGTTTATCATAATTTTCTGAAACCACTTTTCCACTTTTAACGATCTTTCCTGTCAACTGGTAATTACCCATCATTAACTGTGCTGGCAATTTTAGAGACAGTTTTTTTTGCCAGGTAGAATAGTAAGCTATACTTGGCAGTGCAATCGTATCGCTGCTTACAACCTGCTGACCGTTATCCCTGAGTTGATATACCAGTTTTGCATTTGTAAGATCACTGAAATCATCATCATCATTTACAATATGCACGATCGGTTCTATTGTTGTTCCTGCGTACACCTGTGTTTTCCAGTTTTCCCAACTCACCAATATTGGTTGATAAGAAAGCCTTGCCTGTTTTGTTACCGGCTTTGGACTCATGTCAACAAAGTGCTGTACATTATTCCAATTATAAAACAAGATGGTAAATGGAAACACCCCGCTCAGTTCAGGGTTAATGACTCTCAATCTTCTGAACAACTCAGTGGCTTGTTTAAATGTGAATGATTGGTGTTCATCAGCAAGACGTGACTGTTCATCCCAATCGGCATGACCAGTCCAGTTCAATTGTGAACCGGGATTTTTATGATCAGGTGTAAGATTATACTTTCCATCAGGCCCGGTGTAATTACCTACACATTCAGTGAACGTAACAGGCTGCACACCTTTTTTAAAAGGGATGATCTTTGAATTATCCCTGATATTTAAAAAAGTAAAAGGCGAACAATAATACCAGCCCCAGTAACGATGCAGGTCACAGATATCACCGGACTTGCCATAACCATATCCGGGGTTTGCGATATAAGTGCGGGTGTTATCCCAGTCTTTTAATTTCTGATGTGCATATGATAAAAACTTTTCCCACTGCGCTCCAATCTCTCCTTCATACGGCACTTCATTTGTCATGGCATAGATCATTAAGCTTGGATGAGAGGTAATCTCCGCAAAGGCTTCATTCTTATACCATGCAATTGCTTTATCGTAATCCTTTGGTGGTTTTTCACCATCAACTGTGCTGCTATAGTTGCCGCCAAACACCATCATGCCAAGTTCATCACATACGTTGTACCATGTTTCATTATTTGGAATGCGAATAATGTTGACATGAATGCTTTTCATAAACTTTACATATTCCTCGGCAAACTGCCTGCTCTTTTCAACGCTATCAGGAATACCACGGGCTGGAGGATTAATGGCGATACCACGAAGAAATATTGGCTTGCCATTTAAATAAAGATTACCATTTTTTGATTCAAAAAAACGAAACCCAATGCGTTGCTTTTGTTCAAGTGATCTATTATTTATAGTTGCCGTAAATATTAATTGATAAAGCTTTGGCCTTGTTGGAGTCCAGGAATTAACGGGAATATCTTTTACAAAAAAAGTTATTTTATTTTCTTCTTTGGAAATAGCGGTTACAATCTGATCAAATACAGCCTTGCCCAATTTGTCATCCATAATTTTTACTGCGAATGTTGTGTTGGCTGCAGGCAGTTCATCAAATGTTACTTCAAGTTTTATTGTATTCTGCGTGGTGAATGAAATAATTCTTTTAATATTTCCCGCCTGGGAATTAGCTGAAAGCAATAGAATTAAAAATAAATTTGCTACAAGAAGTATGTTGTGTTTCTGACAATTCATTTTCCTGTTTCTTTTATGTTCATTGTTTTTCACCTTTTTGCAGACGCCTCATTTCTTTGGCGAATCGCAAACAAAATTTTTCTGCCGATGTTGAATCGAAATGTGTATTATCTCCTTTATCAGTAAATCCTTCTGAGGAAGCCACAGCCGTGTTAGATACTCTTGCCGGTAGTTTTGCTAATTATATCCCGGATTCTGTCTCATGGGTGATGTTCGGTTTGCGTCTATTACATCTTGCGGAATTGGTAATAATGTATCCCTCAACATTATTGTATTTGCTGATATTTTATTATACAGTTTTACTCTTTCTACAAGTTTATTGTTTCGTACTAATACATATCTTCTATCTTCTTCAGAGAATAATTCTCTCGATCTTTCGTCCAAAATAAAATCAATGGTGATTTGTGCAGCTGTAACCGGTGTAGCCTTAGCTCTAGCACGCAATGTATTGATTGCCACAGCGGCCTCTGGCAAATCACCCAACCGGAAATTAGCTTCTGCCAGTAGCATATAAGTTTCTGCAGTACGCAATAATACCTGGTCATTATATTGAGGATCTATCAATACATCAACCGGACTAGCATAATCCCATTTCCGTGTACTTGGCCAGTTAGGATTCTCTAATTTTTCTATACCTGTATTATCCAGAAAAAGTGTATCACCTAATTTGTATGCAGCCCCTGTTCTGGGGTTTGTTCCGGTAGGAATTCTGGTAGCATCACGCATAATATAATAATAGCGCCAGGAAAAAGCAGAACCTCTCTCATCATTGGCCGCATATAAATTCAAAGCGAATCGAGTGGGACTAAGCCTTCCTATTCCACGGCCACCATTTTCAGCTGAAACCTGAATAGGGTTTTTTCCTCCTACGATCCAGCTATAGTACCTGTTAACCCACATTCTGCGCATGATATTATTAACTTCCCCACCACTTACCAATTGTTCATTTTGAATTACCCATAAGGCTTCAGTATTTCCCTGGCTTCTTTTAGAATTGCCTTCAATAAATATATCGCTGAAAGGTGTGCCTGGATTATTTTTATTAACACCGTACCGGGCTGTTACGAGCTTGTAATTTGGGTTGGAAATTACTTTTGTTGCTTCCGTTTTAGCTTTATCATATTGACCCATAACTAAATAAAGTTCAGCAAGATAATGTTGTGCTGCACCCTTAATTAGCCTGATATCGCTAGATGATACATCCGATAAATTTTGTGTAGCAAACAACAGGTCGTCCTCCATTGCTTTTCTTACTTCTCCAATAGGTGTACGTTGCCAATCTGTTCTGATGTTATCTCCTCTTGACTCTTCTAATGTTAGCGGCACATCTCCCCATAAGTTAGTAAGGTGCCTGTAACACCAAGCCCTTATTGTTCTTGCTTCAGCAAGAATCCTGTTTTTATCAGTTTCAGTCCAGTTAATCCCGGTGTTTTTCGAACGATTAACGATAGTATTAGCTGCATTGATTGTTTCGTAAAGCCAGGTAAATACATGGCGATAATGTGCAACAGATGGATTATTAAAAGTGCCATACAGATTAAAAACATCCATCAGTGCATCACGATAGTTACCAAAAACATTATCAACTCCAGTAACAGCCTGCATGTTCATAATAAAATTATTTGAAAAGGAAAAATTTCCAAATGGTTGTCCAGAGCGATATCTTCTAACTTCATCATGTAACCCATTTAATGCATATTCAAATCCATCTTTATTTTGAAATAATAAATCTGCTGTTAGTACACTGGGAGTTTCTTCTTTTAACCTGTCTTTAGAACATGCTGCAAACAGCAGCGTAATACTGAAGACCAATATTATTTTATTATATATTTTCATAATTTTATTTTTTGAATTATAAGCTGATATTAAGGCCTACTACATATTCTTTTTGAAAAGGAATAACTGTTTGTGAAGTGAATTCAGGATCAAGACCTGTCCATTTTGTGAAGGTGAAAGGATTTCTGGCTTCTGCATAAATTTTTAGTCTTGATAATTTTGTTCTCTCCAAAAATTTTCCTGAGAAATCGTAAGACAATAAAATATCCTTTACCCTTACAAAACTGCTGTTTTGAACAATGGGTACCGAGAGGCCTTGTGTAGCATTCTTTACGTTTGCATAAAAGTCGTTGGTAGGATTTGTAGGTGTCCACCAGTTTTTTACTATGGTAGTATTGCGAACACCTGCACCAACATTATTATCAGACATTAAGCTGTTGGGTTCAGACCGGCCCTGCACGCCATGAACAAAAATGTACAAATTCAGGTTTTTGTATCTGAACGTATTGCCCAATCCCCATGTAAAATCAGGCTGACCTGTAGAAATAATTGTTCTATCATATTGATTGATTTTACCATCACCATTCAGATCACGGATTTTTGCAAATCCCGGGCTAACTTTACCCTGTGCCGTATTTACGGTATCATCTTTTAATTGGAAAACACCATTAAAAACGTATCCAAAGTCTGAGCCAATAGGATAACCGATAAAATAACGGCTTAATGTATCATCTTTTCCATCACCATATACATCGGCCCATTTGTTTCTGTTAATAGTAAAATTTGCATTGGTTGACCATGAAAAATCTTTTGTTTTTATGTTTATGGAGTTTAAACCAAGCTCAAAGCCGTGATTAGTGGTTTGACCAATATTTTGTGTGATCTCGGGTATTCCTTGTACAGGAGAAATTTTTCGAGTTAATAAAAGATCGTGTGTTTGTACATCGTAGTAATCTATTGAACCGGATAGTCTGTTTTTAAATGTGGAAAAATCAATTCCAATATTTCCCTGGGTAGATGTTTCCCATCTTAACTCAGGATTGGCAAGAGTTGTAGGAATATAACCCGCTGCCGTTTGATTGCCTTCTACGTATGACCGGGTAGATAATCTTGCCAGTGTTTGATAGGGAGTAATTGCCTGGTTGCCTACACTACCGTATGATAATCTTAATTTAAGATTATCGATGACCCTGTTTTGGAAGAAATTTTCATTAGTTATGTTCCAGCCAAGTGCAATAACGGGAAAAAAACCAAATTTATGATTATCACCAAATCCAGAGTAACCATCTCTACGGGCTGTTAATGTAACCAAATACCTGCTGTCATAATTATAATTTAAACGGGCCATTTGCGAAATGAGGGTTTCTTTTTCGAATGAAGTTCTTGGAACTG
>MWVX01000037.1_pt1 | contig 40205 bp, 27 predicted proteins | sample 1047311 | NCBI WGS metagenome assembly MWVX01 (sample SAMN06349984, study PRJNA376086) | soil metagenome | isolation source: MtG-4 sample Antarctic (ecotone) soil | place: Antarctica | collected 2015-01-13 | reverse complement strand
CAGCAGTCCTCTCGACATCATTTTTTCGATTAAAAGTTTCCACGCGGGAATGTGTCCGGCGTGATGCGCTGCGATGCCCGACCGAAGCACGATTTTGCGGTGTTTGTGCGATTTTATTTCGGGATAAAGTGCTGCGAATTCCTGGTAAATTTCATAACGCGCATCTTGCTTTTGCGCATCGACCGTTTGCGATTTGTCGGCGGCGACTTCCGACGCAGCTTCATCACAGCGCCGTCTAGTCGGCAGAAAAACAATCGCGGGCAGAAGATTGTAAGAACGCAGCGCGCGGACGAGTTTCGGCGGCGGAATTTCGGGCAGTTTGAATTTCATAAAATAATTTCACTACAGGAATTTTTAAGTGAATTTTAACCGCAGATAAACGCAGATTAAGCAGATAAAAGCAGCATCAAAAGCAAAAGAGAAGCCAGGTAAAAACAGACAAAATCAATTTGTTTTTATCTGTATTTATCTGCAAAAATCTGCGTTTATCTGCGGTTAAATATTACTCCATCACTTTATAAAGTTAATTTTAATACCGTCTTCTTCGCTCAAAGCGATTTTCTTCCTGCGCAAATTGCTCGATTTCGCGGTTCCATTTGCCGCTTTCGTCAAACAGGGGAAACAGTTGCAGATTCGGCGCGAGAAAGGCGGCGCGCAATTCGACCGGGCGCGTTCCGGCGCGGTTGATGACGCGGACGCGCGTGCCGCGCACTTCGCCAATCCAATCGGCAAACTCGTCCGCGTTTCCGATTGTTGCTGAAAGCAGCAACAGACGAATGCGCGGCGGCGACAAAATTATCGCTTCTTCCCAGACGTGACCGCGTTCTTCATCGGCTAAATAATGCGCTTCGTCCAAAATTACGAAATCGGTAGCAACTTGTTCGCCGCTTCTAAGCGCGTCAAATAATTGGTTGCGGTAAATTTCCGTCGTGCCGACGATTAAAGGCGCGTCATGATTTTCTTTTCTGTCGCCGGTTAGAATTCCGACGTTTTCCGCGCCGAACTCGGCAGAAAACTCTGTATATTTTGAATTGGTTAAGGCTTTCAAAGGCGTCGTATACCAAGCACGTTTCCCTTGTTCGAGCAGTCTGCGAATTTCTTCCCGGGCAATCCAGGTTTTGCCGCTTCCCGTCGGTGCGGTAACTAAAACGTCCTGCGTTTCGATTGCCTCGAGCGCTTCAATTTGAAACGGGTCAGGCACAATCGGCGCAGGGTCAGGCGTTCCGATGCCTTGCAGAAGCCGCTTGACCGATTCGGCTTGCGGCGCCGGAGAAAATCGAGCCGTAACATTTCGGTCGGAACTTTCCGGCGCAAGTTCGCGTTTATATCTTCGTTCCTTTTGGCGGTTAATGTTTGAGCGAACATTTTTTCGCCCGCTCTCTGATTGGCGATTTTTGTCTTTGCGCGTTCGTGCCATAAAAGGCTAATGTTAAAGGTTTCCGGTGGCAAAGTCTAATCTTTCAATTGGCGCGCAAAAGTGTTAAAATCTCAAATGATTCGCAACGGTTTATTGTCGTCGCGCATCTATGTTTGACGATAAGTTTTTAGTTTTTTCTATCGAATTTATTTTACGGTATTTATAAAAGCAGTATGCAGCAAAAAGAAAAAGAACTTTTTAGCGGTTACGAGATAAGAAATTGGAACTTGTCGCCGCGCATTTATAAAATTATTGCGGCGTCGACGATTCTGAATTTGCTTGGCATTTTTGTGATGGCGCAGGGCAATCTGCTGACGCGCAAAGGTTGCGACAGTCCCTTTGTCAGCAGTATTTGTCAGGTTTTGGACACGGTTTACGCCGGAAGCTCTTTGCTCGGAACCGACGCCGAATTTGTCAGCAAAGAGTATCAAAAGGTCGAACTCGAAGACGCCGACATCACATACATTGACGTGAGCAACGACACGCCGCCGCTTCAGTACCCGGAAGGTTATTTTGCGCTCGCCAACCCCGAACAATTTGCGGCGCTGCAGCAAGACCCGATGTTGCCGACGACAATAGAAGGTTTCAGCAATCAACCGTCATTCGGTGGTTTTTCGACATATCCGTCTGCGCCGCCGCCTCCTGCGACAAACAACAATTCTTCGGACTTGCTCGCCACCAAACCTAATTTGCCGCCGGTCAATAATAATCCGATTATCGGCGATTTGCCGTCTTCGATTAGCAGCGCAACAAATCCGATTCCTTCTTATAAAATGCCGAAACGCAGAGGCAATAGAGGTTTTCCTAAAAATATGACGCCGAAACCGTCGAAGATTCCGAGCGATTCGCCAAAGGATTTGCCGAAGCTGGACGGAGAAGAAACGGCTGAAAATAAAGCTGATGCTAACAAGGAAAAAGCCGATAAAACTCAAAAACCGATTGAAAGCGAAAAAGTAGCCGACGTTGAAATCAACAAAAAGCCGTTTGAAGATTTGGGCGACGCTCTGATTGATAAATTGGCGAAAAAGGAAATTGATTTAAACAAACCTTTTTCGGTTGTTTTGGACGGAGCGATAACAGAAGAGGGAAAGTTTGACCCGAAGAAATCCAAATTCGGCAAAACCGCGGGCGACGAGCAAATGGTCAATATGGCAAAGCTGGCGCTCGAATCGGTCGGCAACAGCGGCATTCTCGGTTACTTGAAAAACAACGGAGTTGATAAAGTAAATTTCACGCTCGTTCAGGACGATAAACAGATTTACGCTATAATCGTCTCCGACCAGAAAACGCCGGAAAAAGCGCAAACGACCGTTAGCTTGATTAACACCGCGCTTCAGGCATTGGCTTTTGGCGACAATACGGGTTTGAAAAAGCTGGATGAAAACAGCAAAACTCTGGTAGCCAATTCAAAAGTTTCGAGCGAAGGCAAAAGCTTTGTCTTCAAATTTGTCGTTCCGAAACCGGTCGGTCAGGATTTGATAAACCGCAGCTTAAAAGAACGCGCCGAAAAAAAAAACAGCAGTCAGCCGAGCAATAGCGGCGATGTAGGACAGAACGCAAACGTAAATACGGCTAAATGACAACGCGCAAAAACTACAACTCGATAGTTTTTCTCACAACACTCTCGGTCTATCTCGGCTTGGTGCTGGTCGGCGCGCCCGCGACCGTTTTGGCGCAAGCGGCTTTGACAGGCAGATTGGAAGTTAAGGATAAGATTGAAAAGAGAGATGATTTAGATAAAAAGCCTGACGACGTTGCGGATGAAAAAGTTCAATCGCTTGAGTCCGGCAATCGTGTAATTTTGGATTACGCAGAAGTTGTGAAGGTTTTGTTCGAAGCAAGCTGGCAGGCAGACACAAAACGTTTCACATACGAGTGTGAAGCAAAATCCGACTATGCAGGTAAATTACAGGCTAAAAGATTTTTTTTCACGAACTTCGAACAGAACGAACCCAATACACGGCAGATTTTTCATACAACCCATTCGGTATTATTTAAGTTATTTAGTTTATTTCCCGTTAAAACAAGCTACGACGAATCAAACGTAATCGTAAGTTTTAAGTTAAGCGACAAAGGATTTACAACCGAATCCAAATTTTTGCAAAAAGACGGCTCTGATACCCAGGAACTTTTATCCGCTTACAATGCAAGTTTAGAACGCTTAAAGCGCGAGATTGTTAATAAACGTCAGGCTTTAATTCTCAAACACACAGAAGTTCTCACCGAAAACAATCAATTTGTCATCGTAACACGCCTGCCGCGCGGCTCGCTTGATACGCTTCTTGCTAAAAAAGACAGCGCAAAATAAGCGGCGACCGAGCGCGAAAGAAATTTTCTCTTTCCAGACAAATTCGCCAAAACAATCGAACATTTTTACCGTTCCGATGTTGCGCCCAAAAGCGTAGACGTGCAATCTATTTAATCGCGCTTTTCAAAAAGGGCGTAACTTCTGAACACAAAAGAGGATTTTATGGCAGTCAACAGTTTTGTAGATAAATTTTTTAAACGAGTATTGGGCAGCAACAGCGACCTTTTTTTGAAAAAAATCAACCCGATTGTCGGGCAGATTAACGCGCTTGAAGCGAACTTGCAGAAACTGTCCGACGAAGATTTGCAGGCGCAGACGCAAAAATTAAAAGATAAAGTCGCAGGTGCACTCGACGGTATCGACGACAAAGAAGAGCGCCGCAAACGAGAGCAGGATATTTTGAACGAAATCTTGCCCGAAGCGTTTGCGACCGTGCGTGAAGCGTCTGTCAGAGTTACGGGAATGCGTCATTTCGACGTGCAGCTTATCGGCGGCATCGCGCTTCATCAAGGCAGAATCGCCGAGATGCGAACTGGCGAAGGTAAAACTCTTGTTTCAACCCTACCCGCGTATTTGAACGCTTTGACCGGGCGCGGCGTCCACATCGTAACGGTCAACGATTATCTGGCGTTGCGCGATGCGGAATGGATGGGGAAAATCCATAAATTTTTGGGCTTGTCGGTCGGCTGTATCCAAAACGATATGGACGATTATGAGCGCAAGGAGCAGTATTCGTCGGATATTACATACGGCACGAATAACGAATTCGGCTTCGATTACCTGCGCGATAATATGAAGTTCGACCCGGAAACTTTAGTGCAGCGTGACCATTATTACGCGATTATTGACGCAAAGGATTTACAACCGAATCCAAATTTTTGCAAAAAGACGGCTCTGATACCCAGGAACTTTTATCCGCTTACAATGCAAGTTTAGAACGCTTAAAGCGCGAGATTGTTAATAAACGTCAGGCTTTAATTCTCAAACACACAGAAGTTCTCACCGAAAACAATCAATTTGTCATCGTAACACGCCTGCCGCGCGGCTCGCTTGATACGCTTCTTGCTAAAAAAGACAGCGCAAAATAAGCGGCGACCGAGCGCGAAAGAAATTTTCTCTTTCCAGACAAATTCGCCAAAACAATCGAACATTTTTACCGTTCCGATGTTGCGCCCAAAAGCGTAGACGTGCAATCTATTTAATCGCGCTTTTCAAAAAGGGCGTAACTTCTGAACACAAAAGAGGATTTTATGGCAGTCAACAGTTTTGTAGATAAATTTTTTAAACGAGTATTGGGCAGCAACAGCGACCTTTTTTTGAAAAAAATCAACCCGATTGTCGGGCAGATTAACGCGCTTGAAGCGAACTTGCAGAAACTGTCCGACGAAGATTTGCAGGCGCAGACGCAAAAATTAAAAGATAAAGTCGCAGGTGCACTCGACGGTATCGACGACAAAGAAGAGCGCCGCAAACGAGAGCAGGATATTTTGAACGAAATCTTGCCCGAAGCGTTTGCGACCGTGCGTGAAGCGTCTGTCAGAGTTACGGGAATGCGTCATTTCGACGTGCAGCTTATCGGCGGCATCGCGCTTCATCAAGGCAGAATCGCCGAGATGCGAACTGGCGAAGGTAAAACTCTTGTTTCAACCCTACCCGCGTATTTGAACGCTTTGACCGGGCGCGGCGTCCACATCGTAACGGTCAACGATTATCTGGCGTTGCGCGATGCGGAATGGATGGGGAAAATCCATAAATTTTTGGGCTTGTCGGTCGGCTGTATCCAAAACGATATGGACGATTATGAGCGCAAGGAGCAGTATTCGTCGGATATTACATACGGCACGAATAACGAATTCGGCTTCGATTACCTGCGCGATAATATGAAGTTCGACCCGGAAACTTTAGTGCAGCGTGACCATTATTACGCGATTATTGACGAAGTTGACTCGATTTTGATTGACGAAGCCAGAACGCCGTTGATTATTTCCGGCGCGTCGGACGAAGCGACCGATAAATACTACGTTGCCAATCAAATCATTCCGAAATTCGAGCGCGGCGAAAAGAATGAAGAAACAAAAATAACAACGGGCGATTATCTGCTCGACGAGAAAAATCATTCCGCCGTTTTGACCGAAAAAGGCGTCGAAAAAGCCGAACGTCTTTTGGGCGTCGCAAATCTTTACGACCCGGCGAATATGGAGCTTCTTCACTGCGTCGAGCAGGCTTTGAAGGCGCACACGCTTTATAAACGCGACCATCAATACGTCGTGCAGGAAGGCGAAGTCATCATCGTTGACGATTTCACCGGACGCTTGATGCAAGGTCGCCGTTGGTCTGACGGTTTGCACCAAGCCGTCGAAGCGAAAGAAGCCGTGAAAATCGAGCGCGAAAACCAAACGCTTGCCACAATCACGCTGCAAAATTATTTCCGAATGTATGAAAAACTTTCGGGTATGACCGGAACGGCGGAAACCGAAGCAGAAGAATTCGGCGAAACTTACGGTTTGGACGTTATCGTTATTCCAACGAATCGCCCGATGATTCGCAAAGATAATTCGGATGTTATTTACCGCACGCTGCCCGAAAAATGGAACGCCGTCGTTGACGAAATAAAGGAACGCCACGAAAAAGGTCAGCCGGTTTTAGTCGGTACGGTTTCGGTTGAAACGAGCGAATTGATTTCCGAAAAATTAAAGAAAATCAATATTCCGCACAATGTTTTGAACGCGAAATATCACGAGCGCGAAGCCGAAATCGTCGCGCAAGCCGGGCGCAAAGGCGCGGTTACGATTGCGACGAATATGGCTGGACGCGGAACGGATATTATCCTCGGCGGTAATCCCGAATTTCTGGCAAACGATTTTCTGAAAAAACAGGAAATCAACCCTGACGAAGCCGCGCCCGAACAATTTGAAGAAGAACTTGTAAAAGCGAAACGCATCGTTGACGCGGAACACGAAGAGGTTATCGCGGCAGGCGGGCTGCAAATTCTCGCAACCGAACGCCACGAATCGCGCCGCATCGACAACCAGCTACGCGGACGCGCCGGACGACAGGGCGACCCGGGCGCAACCCGATTTGCACTATCTCTGGAAGACGATTTGATGCGAATTTTCGCGGGCGACAAAGTTCGCTCGATGATGGAATGGCTCGGAATGGAAGAAGGCGTCGCCATCGAATCGAAAACCGTTTCCAAACAAATTGAACGCGCGCAGAAAGCGGTCGAAGCGCGCAACTTTGAAACGCGCAAGCACGTTCTGAAATACGACGATGTGATGAACAAACAGCGCGCGACGATTTACGGTCTGCGTCGCCAACTGATGATGTCGCCCGAACACCGCGATTATTTGTTGGGCGAAAACGGCGTCGCCCGCGACCTTCTCGGCGATTTAACCCATCAATATCTAAACCCGCAGGTTACGCCCGACAATTGGGATGTTGACACATACGCGGCGGAAATCCAGAGCGTTTATGCGATTGACCCGGCGGTTGATGCGAATGTTGATTTTAACCGGATGACGCAGGACGAAATCGAAAATGCCATCTGGGAAAAAGCGACCGCGAGCTACGACGAAAAGGAAAAACTCATCGGCGGCGAGCAGCTTCGCGCTTACGAGCGTTACATAATGCTCAACATAATAGACTCGCAGTGGAAAGACCATCTGCTCTCGATTGACCATCTCAAACAGGGAATCGGCTTGGTCGGTTACGGGCAAAAAGACCCGCTCGTCGAATACAAAAAACAGAGCTTCGATATGTTCCAGGATATGCTCGACCGCATAGATACAAACACCGCGCGGGCATTATTCAATCTGGAAGTCGTCGTCAAAGACGAACAGGAAGAAATCGAACGCATAGAAAGATTGGAACGCCAAAGAGCGCGCAGACAAGCGGCGGGAATGGCTTTCACGGGAGCGATGTCAACGGCAAATGTCGCCGGCGAAGACGCCCGCAAATCAACCCCGTTCGTCCGCGACCAGCCGAAAGTCAAACCGAACGACCCGTGCGCTTGCGGCTCGGGCAAAAAATTCAAAAAATGTCACGGCGCGGGAATATGAAAAGGATAAAGGATAAAGGATGAGGGATAAATAAGAGGCGAAGTGTCTGACAACATTTCGCCTTTTTAATTTTAATTTACTTTCTTTCGTTGAAGCGGCGGCTCGTCGAGCGGTAAGTCGACAATCAGCGGACGGTGGTCGGAGATGTGGTCTTCGAGCGTTTCGTTGACTTCGGTAAAGGTGCGCCCAAAGTGCGGCGCGAAGCGGTATGAAGCGCCGCCGTCGAACGGTTTTTTCAAATCGGCGGGCTTGACGAAAATCCAGTCGAGTTTGTATTTGCCGATGAATTTTATCGGGCGCGTTACCTGATAAGTGTTGACGAAGCCTTTGCCGCCGCGCTCGTTCGAGTTGGCGAGCGTTTTGTTTTTGTCGTTGTGCGATCGATTTTCGTCGCCGCGAAAATCGATCGCGCCGCCGTCGGCGAAACGGAAATCTTCGAGCGTCGAGAAAAATCTGCGTTCAGAATTCGGCATCAGAAACGGAATGTGGCGCACGGTCGGATCAGACTGCTTGCGCCAAAAAGTCAGAGCGTCAAGCACGGTGTCTTCAATCAAGCCGAAGCCGAGCGCGTAGCCGATGCCTTTTCTCATCCAGTATTTCGGATTACCGTAGCGCTTGACGAGTTCGCGGCGAACCGATGTCGGCGTAAAATCCGAGCTTGAAGTGTTCATATCGCCCGCGACCGCGACCGGATGGCGAATATCCTTAATCGCGTCGAGCAATTCTTCGAGCTGTTTAACGCGATTTGCGGATTTGGTGCGGTTTTCCAGATGCGCCGCCGCGATTGTAACGCGCCCGTTCGGAAATCGCTCGTGGCTGATGTCGGCGAGTAACACGCCGCGCCCGCCGCGCCGCACTTCGCGCAGAGTTTTTTCGAGAAATATTTTGCCGGCGATTTTTCGCTTTACCTTTTCCAGCATACTCGCGCCGTCCTTCTCGCTTTTATACCAATCATACGGCTGATTTTTAAACGGCGCGAGCCGCACATTTTCCAGCGGAAAACGACTGAGAATAGCGACTCCGTGCAAACCTTTATAACGCGCCGGGTCAACTTTAACGACTTCGGAAAATTCTTTTTCTTCCGCGCTCGCGCCTTCCGACTGCTCGCTGAGATACACGGGACTAAGCTCGACGAACTGCGCGCCGAAAGCGTGATTCATCTTTAACCGCGCGGCTAAATCGGCGGCGAGGTTGCGATATTCGGTGCGCTTCATTCCAAAATCGACTTCGTTCAGAACGATTACGTCTGCCGCGCGGAGCGCCGCCGCTTGCTCCAAAACCGTCCGCCGTTTGTCGCTGCCGACGGGAAATTCATTCGCGTCGAGCATCGCCGCAAACTGTTCTTCGCCGCCGAACACTGCTTCGACGGCGGCGTATTCGATTCCGCGCTCGATATTCCAATGCGCGACGCGCAGAAAGTCGCCGAGTCGAGCCGACTGCGAAAAGCGAGTCGGCGCGGCGAGCGAGCGAGAATTGTCCACGAACGGAATCCGCAGCAGGCGATTAAGTTTGGCTTCCATCGGCGGCGCAAGCGTCTCCCGCTCGTAAAGCGTCGTCAATTCCGCGTAAGTAAAAAAATTGGGCGCGGAAGAATATTCCCGCGCGCTCGCCGGCGTATAAAGCAGACACGCGAACAGCAAAAACGAAAAGAACTTTACCGCGCGATTCTTATAAATCTCGTTTGTCATAGATACTAAGGTAAATTTCTTTACTGTTTGTTTTGACGCTAAACTCGACATTCAAAAAATTAGAACAATAAACGGGCGCAACGGCAAGAAACGGGCGAATGAGAAAAAAATTGAAAGCCGTTTAATTTCGGCTTTTTTCTCGTTCGCAAAATCGTTTTAAAATAACATTTGCCCGTCAACTTCGCCTAAATAAAGTTGTGAAAATTTATAGGGTCTAGAGTAGCAAACCAATAAATTGGTAATGGTAAGCTACTGAAATGAAACAACAAAACGGTATTATCGGTTTGCTAAAATTAGCGAGCGAAAAACAAGGCAAATCATCAAGTATTTCGCCCTTGATTTGACGGCTCAGAAAACAGCTCTTTTGACTAATCTGACGCGCAAGTCGGTTAATCAAATTTATTTGAAAATTAGAAATCGAGTCGCCGAAGAATGTGAACGCGCTTCGCCTTTCGCCGCCTGCCAAATCGAGATTGACGAATCCTACTTCGGAGCAAGACGAGTCAGAGGCAAGCGCGGGCGCGGAGCGAGCGGCAAAACTATTGTCTTTAGGATTTATAAAAGAAACGGTTCTGTTTATACCGAGATTGTTCCCGATGTGCAGCAGAAAACCTTGCAAAACATTATTCGCGGCAAGGTTTCGCTTGATTCGGTGATTCATTCGGACGGCTGGCGCGGCTACAATGGATTGGTCGATGTCGGGTATTCCAAACACTTGAGAGTCAACCACTCGCTTGATGTTTTTGCCATCGGTGATATTCATATTAACGGAATAGAAAGTTTCTGGTCGTATGCCAAAAGGAGATTGCAAAAGTTCAATGGTGTGCCGCCAAAAACTTTTTATCTGCATTTGAAAGAATGTGAATATCGGTTTAATCATCGCAATGAAAACTTGCAGCTTTTGCTGTTAAAATTACTGGAGCGTTTTCCGCTCTAATCTACTTTTGCTACTCTAGACCCAATTTATATTGGAAACTCGATTCGCCCGTTCTGCAAACGCCGTCGAATTTTTGAAGAAAGCGGTATTAATAAATAGTTTTACGGAAAATGGAAAGTGAAAAATGAAAAATGTATTTTCTTTTAACTTTCGGCGCCGCTGAAAATCATCGCTCTTCCGTATCGTTCGTTTTACATTTTCGCCGCGCCTTCGATTTCCAAAATCAAATCCGCTCCGTAAGCCTTTGCCGGAGTTTGAAAGCCGGTTTTGAAATTGCCGCCCAAGATTTTTTCGCAAATCAGAAGCGCGGTTTGAACGGTCGTTTCATACCCTTCGGGACATTCGAGGCGCGCTTCGGCTCGGTTTCCGCCTGCGTCTGAGGCTTCGCCCCACAAATACGTTTTGCTGCGCGCGCGTTCTTCGGCGTCGGGTCCGCCTGCGGGAATTTGTTTTTGCAGATAGTTTTGCGCGAGCTTTGTTTCGAGCAGCCAGCCGATGTAGCGGCTCATTTTCATCATTCGCAAGTTTGATTCGGGAACAACCGTGTAGACTTGGATATTCAGAATTCCGGTCGAATAAAACGCGGTCGAAACGTCGCCCCACGGAATTGTAACGCCCGTTTTTTTGACCGCGCCGAAATCAATCTCGCGCGTTTTCCACGCCGCCGGAACATTAACTATTTTACCGTCTTTGCGAATCGCGCCGCCTTTGCCCGCGTTTAGCGTCATCGTCGCCTGCGTGCCGTGCGAGATTTTTCCCATTCCGTAAAAGGCGAGCGTCAAATCTGTCGCGGTCGGCAATTTATTTTTCAGATGCAGCGCCAGACAATCGGACGGCACAACGTCGAAACCGACGCCGGGCATAATCATTATATTTGCTTCTTTCGCTTGTTTGTCGCGCCGCGCCATCGCTTCAAACACCGCGATTTCGCCCGTGATGTCGAGGTAATGTTTGCCCAATCGCAAACACGCTTCGACCATTTTTTCGGACGTTAAAGAAAACGGTCCGGCGCAGTGCAACACGAAATCAACTTCTTTGAGCGTGTATTCGAGCGATTTTTTGTCTTCGAGCGAAAACGTGCGGCAAGTCAAGCCTAATTCTTTCGCCAAAGGTTCGACTTTGTTTTGACTGCGCCCGGACAAAATCGGTCGAAATCCGCGCCGTGCGGCTTCGCGCGCAACGAGTTCGCCCGTGTAGCCGTTTGCGCCGTAGATTAGAAAATTTTTCATAAAATTTTAGCCGCGAATAAGAAATATTTAACCGCAGATGAAAGCAGATAAACGCAAGTATTAGTAAAGCAGCTTTAGGCGCAGGCGAAAAACTAAAAAATATTTCTTGTCTGTGTCCATCTGCGATTATCTGCGGTTAGATTTCGCCCGCGAGTTTTTCTGTACGCCAAATTCTAAAACAACTTCAGATTACGCGACTGCGTTTCCGCTAATTTATCGAGAAATTCTTCGCGCGCGATTTCTCGTGCGCCGAGAGTTTCAAAATGCGGCGTGATGACTTGCGTGTCGAGCCACGTCGCGCCCCGCGATTCGAGATGTTCTATTAAAAATAAAAGCGCGAGTTTCGAGGCGTTCGATGCTGTGTGGAACATACTTTCTCCGCAGAAAACACCGCCCGCATCAACGCCGTAAAGCCCGCCGACCAGTTCGCCTGATTTATTCCAAACCTCGACGCTGTGCGCATCGCCCGCCTGGTGAAAATCGCAATATGCTCGGATAAAATCCGGCGTTATCCAGGTTCCGGTTTCGTGTTCGCGTTTCATTCGCGCGCAGTTCTCGATGATGCGCCGGAAATCTTTGTCAATCGTAAATGTAAAATCGTTTTTCTTCTGCTCTTTTCGCAGAGTGCGCGGAGTGTGAAGTTCATCAAATTTAAGCACGGCGCGTCGTTCGGGACAAAACCAGGGAAGCGGCAAGCCTTCAATGTGCCACGGGAATATTCCGTTTCGGTAAGCGTTTCGCAGATTTCCGACCGACAAATCACCTCCGAAACCGATAATATCTCGCGCATTGTAGTAATAATCGCCGAACAAAATCCATTCGGTAAATTCATGTTTACGCGGGTTCGGAAAAATTATCGAAGACATACGGCGAAGGATTCAACTTTTTAATAATTTATTATGATTTTCTGCCGATGACTTATAATATCAGCCAACCGAACACCGATTATAAATCATCTTTACAATTGAAACATTTTCTCCGAATAAATTCATAAGAGGTTTCCGAATGAAAAAGAAATTTTTTGCACTGATGATTGTTTGGACGTTTGCATTAAATGCCGTCGGCACAACTTTTGCCGCAGCGAAAATAAGCGAAACGTCGAAACAAGGTAATCAACTTACTGCACAGCTTCCGGCATCGGACATGGTGTTGACCTTGAATGTTCAACGTCTTTTCAGCGACGCGCTGCCGCAAATTTTGTCGGGCAATCAACCGATGCTCGCCGAAATTATCGGCAAGATTGACGAGGTAAAAGCTAAAACCGGTATTGATTTAAGACAATTTGAGCAAATCGCCGTCGGCGTTTCGAGCAAAAAAAATGCGGCGGGAAAAATGGATTTTGCGCCAGTTCTTCTCGCGCGCGGTAATTTTAATACCAGCGCTTTACTGGCGATTGCTAAAACTGCTGCTAAAGGAAAATATCGTGAAGAGAAAATCGGCAACCGAGCCGTTTATGTTTTCACACCAAAAAATGAAGTCAAACCAAATCAAACGCAAAGTAATAAATCTTCCGTGCTTTTGCCTGGTCTCGGTATAGTAGTGGGTTTTGATATGATGAAAATGCTCACGGATGAACTTACCGTCTCGGTTTTAGATAATAATACTTTAGCAATCGGCTCGCTGGCGCGCGTGCGCGAAACTTTCGGCACAGCGCCGCGCGTCGGCAGCGACCTTTTGAATTTGGTCAATCGGAGACCGAACTCGATAGTTAATATCGGCGCGAGATTTCCAAACGGAATGTCCGATTTTGTAAACTTAGGGAACGACGAAATCGGAAAAAACGTTGCCGCCATACGGTATTTGTCCGGCGCGTTGGATGCCGCTGACGGAAACGCAATCTTTTCGCTGTCGGCAAAGACTTTGCAGCCCGAACAGGCAAAGAGTATGCAGGAACAACTCGATGGTTTGCAGATGCTCGGAAAATCATTTCTCGGCAGCTCGAAAATGGCAAACAAAGAAATCTACGCACGGATGATTGAAAACGTAAAAATCGCGCGCGCAGGCAATGAAATAACGCTCGATTTGCAAGTCGCGCAAAGTGATATAAGCGTCCTTCTCGCCAAAAATAAAGCACAGTTATCTTCTTCCAAATAAATTTTTGTTTCGTCTCTCCTCCGAAACACTTCGGCTGACTTGAGAAATTCTCAGTCAGCCTTTTTTTTCCAGACAAAAATCACGTATCTTAAAATGCACAAAACTTTTTCGCCTGTACAAATCAAATGAAAAGAAAATTAAATCACACAAAAGCTGCGATATTATTGGTTTTTGCCGTTTTTTGCTTCGGCTTGAATTTCGGCATCTCCGTAAATGCGCAGGAAACTCAGCGTCAGAGAATTACCGAAAAACCAACGACTCCGACGCCGCAAACTTCGCCGACGCCCAAACAAACGCCGACTCCAAACCCGATTGTTTCGCCGACGCCGACAGCAACGTTCGTTCCGGTTCAGACCGTTTCGGATTTGCAGGCGCGTATTCGTGCAAGTTTGTCACGCTCTGAAATTCGTCGCGGGCGAGTCGGTGTCAAAGTCGTGTCATTGGATACGGGTAAAACGGTTTTTGAAGAAAATGCGGAAAAATATTTTATGCCCGCATCGAATATGAAAAGTTTTACGATTGCCGCCGCGCTCGAAAAACTTTCGCCCGATTTTCGGTTCGTAACGAGCGTTTACGCCCCGGCAATGCCGGACGCGAGCGGCATGATTCGCGGCGATTTATCCGTTTATGGGCGCGGCGACGTTTCATTTTCGGCTGCGTTTAACGACGGCGATTATTACAAAGGTCTGGACGCGCTTGCCGCGAAAATTCAGCAAGCGGGCGTCAAGCGAATCGAAGGAAATTTAATCGGCGACGAAAGCTATTTTTCCGGCGACGCGATTCCTTCGGGCTGGGAATGGGACGATTTGCAATGGTATTACGGCGCGGAAGTTTCGGCGCTGCTTGTCAATGACAATGCGGTTGATTTGAGTGTTAAACCAAATTCGGTGACTGGCGCGCCGTGCGCCGTTCAGGTTTTGCCTGTAAATTTGGTTGTGCGCATTGTAAATCGCTGCACGACAACCGCTTCAGGCGTCAAACGAGATTTGCAAGTTGTTAAGAAACTCGACCAGAACGTTCTCGAAATCAGCGGCACGATGCCGTCAAATGATAAAGAATTTAGGGGCTACATTGCCGTTTCACGTCCGGCTGAGCTTTTTCTCTCGCTTCTTCGCCAATTTTTGATTCAAAAGGGCATCGTGATTACCGGACAAAACCGCGTGATTAACGCGAAAGATAAAGTTTCTTCGTCCGTCGCGTCTCCTGCTGCACCGTTTGAAATTACAAAACTCGAATCGCCGCCGTTCAGTTTGATTGCAGCGAAAACTATGAAGCCGAGCCAGAATCTCTACACGGAAACGATTTTGCGCGCACTCGGCGAACAAATGAAAACCGTTTCGATGCAAAGCCCGGCAAGTTTGCCGTCGGAAAATCCATTTACAAATTCGAAAGCCGACAGCAGCGAGCGCGGTTTGTTTGCCGTGCGCACATTTTTGCGCGAAATCGGCGTTGCGCCCGACGGCGTGCTGCAATACGACGGTTCGGGACTTTCGCGGCATAATTTGATTACGCCGAGTTCTACCGTGCAGCTTTATACTTATATGGCGCTAAGCAGCCGTTACGCCAGTGTTTGGCACGCCGCACAGCCGGTTGGCGGCGTTGACGGAACGTTGAAAAATCGTTTTACGGGAACTTCAGCCGCTAATAATGTGCGCGGGAAAACCGGCACGATTGACCAGGTTTCCGCGCTTTCAGGTTACGTTACAACGACTTCAGGCGAGCGTTTCGTCTTTTCAACCGTCGTCAACGACATTGCTGACGGAAAACTTCGCCAAGCCGTAATTGACGAAATCGTCGTTGCGCTGGCAAATTTCAACGGCAGAACGAATTAGAACAAAGCAGAGAAGGTATAAATTAAAGGAAACAATTTCTTCCGAAGCGACTCAAAAAAACTTTCATTTTTTTTCAAAAGTGCTATTATTGAGCATCTTTTTGAAATATTACGGGGTGAAAGATATGAAGCGACACTTTATTTTGACTGCGTTTTTGCTTTTGCTTGGAACAAATACTGCTTTTGCTCAAAACTCGAACAGAAGTCTCGAACAAGTCCGAAGAGAAACGTATGAAAGAAACAGAATAGTGAACGATCCGGCAAACAATCCGTTTAACCGGGGCGTATCTCCAACCGGAAGATTTGTCGGTTATGGCAGACCTTCCGGCGCGGAAACCAGAAAATATATTCTAGCGGCGCAAGCGCAAACCGAAGTAAAGGTTTTGTCTGCTGGCGACGCCGATATGCTGCTGGTTGACGATGGGTCAAACAAAACGATTGTTCGCATCCTCGGTATAGACGCGCCTGAAGAAGGACAGCCTAATTATGAAGAAGCAAAAAATAAATTAAGCGATTTACTGCTTGGAAAAAAAGTTCTTTTAAAATACTCGCTGCACAATTTGAAAGACGCTGAAGGACATTTTTTAGCCAGAGTTTTTGTCAACGGAAAAGACGTAGGCTTGAATATGCTGGAAAATGGTTTTGCCTGGCGTAGCCAAAAAGACAAATATTTTTTGGAGAGAAAAGACGATGATGAAAATGTCAAAGCCGAAGCCAAAGCGCGAGCGTCAAAAATAGGAATCTGGCAGGACGCAAAGCCGCAAAAACCCTGGGAATATAAGGAAAAATTGAAAAAAGAAAAAACCTCTAAAAATTAAAGATTAGGTCGATAAGTTTTTCAGATTATTCTCCTTGTCTTTTAACACATCCAAAATTTTATCGTGAATGCCGCCAAAACCGCCGTTTGACATAATGGCGACAACATCGCCTGGCTTTAATTCGGGTGCCAGATGTTCGACGATTGAGTCGGCATCAGGGAAACCAAACGCCGGTTTGCCTTGCATCTCAATGTCTTCGACGAGTTCGGCAACGTCTAAAACCTTGCCGAGTTCACTTGCCTTCGATGTGTTATAAACTCCTGCGATAATGACGTAATCGGCGTAAACAAAGGCTTTTGCATAAGGCTCCTGGAAAACCGCAAGCCGCGAAGACCACGAGCGCGGCTCGAAAACGGCAATCAAGCGTCTGCCGTCGTACTTCACTCGCAAGGCTTTTAAGGTTTCTTCGACTGCCGTCGGGTGATGCGCGAAATCGTCAATAACGGTTACGCCGCGTTCGACGCCGCGAATTTCAACGCGCCGTTTGACGCTTTTAAAACTCAAAAACGCTTCTTGAATTTTCTCACGGGAGACGTTCCAGGCATCGGCGGCAATTATGACTGCCAGACAATTTCTGACATTGAATTCGCCGATAAGATGGGTTTCGAATTCGCCGAAAGAATGTCCGTCTTTGAAAACCTTAAAACGCGTAACATCAGTCGAAAAATCAATATAACGCGCCTGCCATTTCGCATCGTCGCCGGTGCCGAACGTTTCGACCGTTGTATGGATTCTGCCGTCCATCTCGTTCAAAACTTCGCGCGCCACAGGCGAATCAATTCCGACAATCAAGCGTCCGTTCGACGGAACGAGATTCATCAACCGCGAAAATTCAAACTTAATGTCTTCGAGGTTGTCGTAAATATCGGCGTGGTCAAACTCGATGTTGTTGACAATCGCAATCTCCGGCAAATAGTGCATAAACTTCGGCTTTTTATCAAAATAAGCCGTGTCGTATTCGTCGCCTTCGATGATAAAATAATCGCTCTCCGAAACGCGAAAGCTGGCGCCGAAATTCTGCACGATGCCCCCGACCAGAAAACTCGGATTCAATCCGCCGACTTCGCAAAGCCACGTCGCAATACTCGTCGTCGTCGTTTTTCCGTGCGTTCCGGCAACAACCAAACTGCGCCGTCCGCGTATAAATTCTTCTTTAACGATTTCTGCCTGCGAACGATAAACGAGTTTGCGGTTCAAGACTTCTTCAAGCTCCGGGTTGCCGCGCGAAATCGTATTGCCGACGATAATGCAATCGGCGCCGATGCCTGCGTTTTCGGCTTTGTAACCGTTGATAATTTCAATGCCTAGCGATTCCAACTGCGTTGACATCGGCGGATAAACATTCTGGTCCGAACCCGTAACTTTATGCCCGCGCGCTTGCAGCATTCCGGCTAAACTAGCCATTGCCGTCCCGCAAATTCCGATTAAATGATAATGCATAAACATGTTATTTTACTTGTATTTACCTAGTGTTACGGAGTGTTATCTATTGAATTTCCCAAAGTATATTATCACTCGAAAACACTCTGTAATAGCAAGTAACAGATACGTTTTTAGATACAGGAAACTTGCGAAAGAAATCAATACTTTGATAGACTGCTTTTGCCTGAAAACAGCATATTCAGTTTTCAAATATCAAAGCCTTTAGTTGTGAACTAACTAAGGGCTTTTTCTTTTTGGATCTTATTAAGAAATATGATTTTCTGCAAATATGCTTTGTTCCATACCGTTAATTTTGATTTTTGTTTGTATCTTAATTTTGATCCTATAATGTTAAAAACAATTGTATTTTTATAACATAAAACTCTATTTGTTTTTAGTGAACTTTTACTCTAATATTTGCATCTAAGCGGCATTCCAAACAAATTCTAGTTCAAACATTTTAAAAATTAAGGATATTAACTATGACTTTTCCCCGAAGCCCGAAGGTTAAAACTATACCTGTATCGCGTCAATTTATTTCATTTGTAATTGTTGCAGTATTTGTTTTGCAGCACCTTTTAATAATTTCGCCGCAATCAGTAAAAGCCAATAATACTTTACAATCAATTCCATTTACTCAAAACTGGTCTAATATTGGAATAGTAACTATTGATGATGATTGGTCTAATGTTCCGGGTATTGTTGGATATCGGGGAGACGCACTGACTAGCTCACCCGGCACGAATCCTCAAACTATTGTTGCCGATGGTACATCAACCCCGATTGATGTCAATGCCAATCAAACCAATCCAAATACTTTTGCTACAGGCGGCGTTAGTGAGTTTCACACAACAGACCCGGTTGTTGCTTTACAGGGATCCGGTACGGCTGATGCCCCCTTTCTGCTAATCAATCTGAACACAAACGGACAGTCTAATATAAATGTCGCCTATAATCTTAGAGACATTGACGGTTCAACTGACAACGCTGTTCAGCCTGTTGCCCTTCAATACCGTATTGGCAATACAGGAAACTTTACGAACTTGCCTGATGGATTTGTGGCTGATGCTTCGACGGGACCAAGTTTAGCTACATTAGTAACACCAGTTAGCGTTAATCTTCCATCAGCGGCTAATAATCAATCTATAGTTCAAGTAAGAATTATCACTAATGATGCTGTAGGTAGCGACGAGTGGGTTGGGATTGATAATATTTCAATTACGGGTTCTTTTATTTCAGTTCCTACCAACCAAGCACCGAGCATAAACGCTTCTACAAACCCAATTACAACAGTTAATCAAGATGCTGCGCCGTTTACGGTGAATCTTACCGGCAGCGACGACAATAGTATTTACAACTGGTCAGCGACTGCAGGAACCGGCATAGCTTCTGTTAACGTTATTGCTGGACAAGGAACCGCTAATGCTACATATAATGTGGTTTTACAATCAGGTTTTAGTGGAACTGCCAGTTTTACAGCTTCACTTTCTGACAATTTTAATTCACCTGTTTCGCGTACAGTCAACATTGCCGTCACGCCATCGACTCCTAATAACCCACCGTCAATTGGCGCATTAACAAATCCTGTGACAACCGTTAACCAAGATGCAGCACCTTTTGTTGTTAATCTCTCGGGCTCCGACGACAATAATGTTTATAACTGGTCGGCAACTCCAGGAACCGGCGTCTCAGCCGTAACGGTAAGCGGCGGACAAGGCACACCTAACTTAACCTATTCTGTAACGCTTCAATCTGGATTTAGCGGAACTGCAAGCTTTACGGCAAAACTCTCAGATAACGTAAACGCACAAGTTTCAAGCAATGTAACCATCGCTGTTACGCCTGCTCCCCCACCTCCCCTTGATCATGTTGTTATCAGTCAAGTTTATGGAGGCGGTGGAAACAGCGGCGCTACCTACCAAAACGATTTCGTTGAGCTTTTTAATCCCGACACTGTTCCCCACGAACTGTCTGGCTGGACAATCCAATACGGTTCTGCAACAGGCTCAACCTGGCAGGTTCAACCACTTGGCGGTACTATTGCGCCGGGTGAGTATTATCTGATTAAGCTTGCTTCGAACGGCGCTGTTGGGGATGTTGTTCCCGAGGCAAATATCAGCGGCACCCTTAACCTTAGTGGAACTAACGGTAAAGTTGCTCTAGTACGCAATGGTGATGCACTTGAAGGCTGCGTAATTGGTGATCCAGTAGTTGACCTTGTTGGGTACGGGACTGCCAACTGTCGAGAAGGCGCAACTAACGCTCCAACTTTGTCCAACGCTACTGCTGCCTTTCGTAAGAATAGCGGCTTTGCTGATACAAACGTGAACGGCTCCGACTTCGTTGCAAGCACCCCTAACGCAAATCGGCGTACTACACCAATCGTCGAGCTTCCGCCATCAACACTTAGCAGCGATCCGCGGAACAGCGGCTTTAACGCGCCGCGTGATGCAAGTATCACCGTCACGTTCACCGAACCGGTTGATGTTGCTGAAGGGTGGTTCTCAATTTCTTGCGTGAACACCGGTTTACATAACAGCGCCACTGTAGCGTCAGGCGGTGCAAACGCTTGGATAATCATCCCGAACGTCAATTTTGAGCCGGGCGAACAGTGTACTGTCACAGTAAACAAACAGTTCGTACGCGATTCTGATGATGATGATTTAGCTCCGAATACTGACCTATTGACATCAAACTATAACGCAACGTTCACCGTAGCAACTGGCGCTGCGCCATCTTATCCGTTAGATGTACATGTTATGTTCGGTAATCCAAGCAACGCAACTTCTGATATTAACAACCCAAATAACTTTCTGATGGAGAAACCCGAATATTCGCTCTCGTATAACAGAGAACGAGGCACGCCGAATTGGGTAAGCTGGCATTTGGCTGATGAATGGATCGGCACCCTACAACGATTCGATACTTTCCGCGCTGATCCGGCTGTTCCGGCGGATTGGTACCGGGTGACGCACGTCGATTATACGTCATCCGGATTTGATCGCGGTCATATGGTGCCGAATGCAGACCGTGACCCCGAAACTTCAACTCCGATTAATCAAGCGACCTTCCTGATGACAAATATGATTCCGCAAGCCCCGGATAACAATCAGGGACCTTGGGCAAATATGGAAAATTACTTGCGCACACTATTACCGGATAACGAGATTTACATTGTTGCGGGGGGCGCGGGAACAGGCGGAACAGGCAGTAACGGAGGAGTTACGACTACTTTCGCTAATGGCAAAGTGACAGTTCCAGCTCAGACTTGGAAAGTCGCACTCGTAATTCCGAAAGACAGCGGCGATGATATAGCGCGTGTAACCGCATCAGCCAGAACCGTTGCCGTTATTATGCCGAACGTCCAAGGCATCAGAAATAACGCCTGGACAAATTACCTGACAAGCGTTGATCAGGTTGAAGCGTTAACCGGTTACGACTTTTACGAAAACTTGCCGGATGCTATTGAAAATAGCGTAGAAGCAGGCATTGATGGAAACAATCCTCCGGGAACGGCGAATCAGATTGTCAATGTCGCGGAAGACAATTCTGTTTCAATTACATTGAACGCGGCTGGCGCAGGTATTTTAACTTATGAAATTGTCAGTCAACCTACAAACGGCTTGCTTTCGGGAACCGGCGCAAACCGCACTTACACGCCAAACCCTAATTTTGCTGGAACTGACAGTTTTACCTTTCGTGTCAAACAGGGACAACAATACTCCAATGTGTCGACAGTTACGATCAATGTTACGGAAGTAAATGATGCTCCGGTTGCCGGTAATGATACTGTAACTATTGCAGAAGATAGCGGGGCGAATGCAGTTAATGTGCTTGCCAATGACAATGACATCGACGGCGACACGCTCACTATTACGGCAAAGACCGACGGCACAAATGGAACGGTCGCGATCACTGGCGGCCCAGGTCTTACTTACACACCCGCTGCCAACTTCGACGGATCAGACTCGTTCACCTATACGGTTAGTGACGGCAGAGGAGGCACACAAACCGCTACTGTTTCGGTTACGGTTAGCCCGGTTAACGATTCTCCTACGTTTTTGAGCATTACTCCTTTGTCACAAACGGTTGATTATAGCGACGCTGTTCAACCAATCGCCATTACGGTAGAAGACGTAGACAACACCGGCGGATCGCTCGTCGTTACCGCTACTGGATTACCAAATGGACTAACGCTGGCACAAACGCCGGGCAAGGGTGAGTGGACGATCTCGGGCAAAGCGAATGTTCCGGCTGCTACCTACCAAGTACAGCTAAAGGTAACCGACTCGCTTGAAGTCGTTACTGCCGGCCCTGTTACGATTACTGTGGCTAAGGAGAAAACGGCAACTGAATATACTGGTGATTTTGATTTAATGACGGCAGGTCCTGCCATTAACACTGCTACTGTAAGGCTCGCCGCCAAACTCACGCAGGATAATGACGGTTCTGCCGGTGATATTACAAAAGCAACTGCCACCTTCAAAATCTCCAAATTCAACGGCGGTACTGTTTCCTACACGGTTTCAAATGTACCGGTCAATGCGAATGGCGAAGCACTAACTACCTTTACTTTGCCAGCTGATACTTACTCGATAACTGTTGATGTTGACGGCGGCAATGGATACTGGACTGCTAATCCTATATATCCTGGACTGCTCAATATTACTGTACCAACAGATGAGCTGCGTTCAAGCGGCGGCGGCTGGGTTCCGGATGCAACAAGCGCTAGTGGTAAAGCAAATTTTGCATTCAGTGTTACCTCAAGTAAAAACGGGCAGCCGAAAGGCAATGCCTCATTTAGCTTCAGTGCTGGTGGATTTAACTATCTTGTCAAGGGCAATAGTTGGCAAGATGGATACTTGCAATTTTCAGCTGAACCCGGAGTAACTCCAACGGTTTTCACACGATCAAACCTTAAGGGTAATTGTACGGTTCAGAAAATTGACCCAGTGAGTGGTTTGGTGGTCGCTTCATTTGGTAACTATACGTTTGAGATTTTTACTAGGGATGGCGATCTGCTAAATCCCCGTCAACGTGATTCATACTCAATTACTGTGCGGGATAACTCAAGCGCAGTCTTCCATCAGGTAGGATCGCAAAATTCGCTTATCACACTTGGCGGCGGCAACATCACTAACAAGGCTAAGTAATCGAAGTAGTGTTTAGTAAGAAAAAGCGGGTTAGCTTATAATAAGCTACCCGCTTTTTTAGAATTTGAGCCTAAATACATTAAAAACTACATTTTATTAAATTATAATCTGCAATTTGACTATAAATATATAATTTATCTCTACTTGGTAGAGTAAGAAATAAATCTCATATGAAACTTTGCTTGATAACCCCTATATTTTACTTATACTTAACCTAGTGTTATAGAGTATTATTTATTGAATTTCTCAAAGTATTATTTCACTCAAAAACACTCCGTAAAAGCAGGTAACAGATACGTTTTTAGATACAGGTAACTTGGCAAGTCTATTTTGAATTTGATAGACTGCTTTTGCTTGAAACATATTCAGTTGTGAACACGCCTTGCAACCGGCAACTTACAAACGCTATTACTTTTCTTGTCAGACTTTGAAAAATTATTTTGGAAAAGTCAAAACTAATAGAATTGAAACAAAAGACATCGAAAAATTTATCGTTTGGCGATGCGCTCAAACTTCAAAAAAGACCGGCGCATTTATCACACGCGAAACGGTCAACCACGAACTATTAACCGTCAAGATGATTTTTAACCGTTTGATTGAATCAAAAATCCTGCGTGATAACCCGGCGCGAACTGTCAAAAGACTTTCCGAAAATGAGAGACAGTTTCACGTTTTAACTTTTGATGAAGAGAAGAAATATCTTCTTGCTTGTCCGCAGCCGCTTCAAGACGTGGCAGCCGTAATGCTTGAAACGGGTATGCGATGCGGCGAAGTGTACCGCCTTCGTCGTCAGGATATTTATCTCGATAAAGGCTTTCTGAAAGTGGTAAAAGGTAAAACAAAAACATCCGTCCGAAACGTGCATTTGTCGGAGAGAGCAAAAGAAGTTTTGCGCTATCGAATCAACAAGTTTTCCGGCGAAAATCTTTTTCCCCAGGGCGATAAAGACTTTGCAAAGCCAACCGACAGCTTAGATAAACAGCATCTTACGACAATTGGGAATTTAGGCTATAAGTTCCGGCTCTACGATTGCCGACATACCTTTGCAACCCGCGCCGTAGAAAATGGCATTGACCTTTTAACGCTTTCGCAAATTTTAGGACATTCCAGTTTGAGAATGGTTGCGCGTTATTCGCATCCGTCCGAATCATTCAAAGCCGATGCAATCAAGCGAATGGAAAAGGCAAAAATTAAAAGTAAGGCAAAAGCAGTCTAAAGCGGTTAAATTCAAAATAAAGGTTACGTTTTTAGATACAGTAGCCTTTTCAATCCACTTGCAAACGTCTATAACTATTTACCAAATAAGCACTTACACAATCAAAAATAATAAATTCCGATTAAATGATAATGCATAAACGTCTTATTTTATTATGTTTACAAAGTATTGAAGTCGTTAGTTCTCCAACAACTAACGACTTTTTCTTTTCTTGGATTGTAGTAAGAAAGGTAAGTATCCGCAAATTTGATTTATTAAACAAAATCAAATTTTCGCGGACGCGGTTTTTCGGTCGGGTAAACAAAGTGTTTGGCGGAAAACCATTTGATGAAGCTGATTTCGCTTGGTAACTGCCCGGTACAAACAGTTTTAATGGTTTTGCAATTCTCCTAAAATGCGCTTGAGTTCGTCGAGTTTTTGTCCTGCTTCACCGAGTTTGCCTTCGCTTGTCAGGCGTTGATAATCAGCAAAAGTTTGCCCGGCGAGTTTAATCAATTCAGCAGTAGATTGCGAAACGCCGGTTGATTGAGTACCGCCGTTATTATCCGGTTTCTTCGTTTCCGCATCTTTAGTATTCGCGCTCGGCGCACCGCCCAGCAATTGCGCTAATGCCGTTTCAAAATTTGCAGCGTAAGTCAGCTTTTCCTGCGTCGCCAGCACGACAAGCCGCAACTCCGGCATCGGACTGCGCTCGGCTTGCAGGTAAATGGGTTCGACAAAAAGCAGTCCCGTTCCGATTGGCATTATTATCAAATTGCCGCGTTTGACCTTTGAGCCTTGCTGATTCCAGAGCGTGATTTGCCCGGAGAGTTGCGCGTCCTGGTCAATTCTGGCTTCGATTTGCGAAGGTCCGTCAATAACGCGCGAGGACGGAAAATTATAGACGAGCAGTTGCCCGTAAGCCGCGCCGTCCGAGCGTCCTGCCATCCACGCAATCATATTGTTTCGATTGGCAGGCGTGAACGGCAAAACCTGTGCAAACTCAGGCTGTGATTGTTCGCCGGGCAGCGGCATTAAAACTTGATAAGGGTCGAGCGGCTGCGTCTGCTGTTGCTGTTTTGCTTTGTTGGTATCCGTGTTGACTGCCGCTTCGCGGGCGATGCTCCAAACATCTTCGCGCCCGAAAAACATCTTCGCGCTCTGCGTGTGATAAAGCCCGAAAACGTCCGCCTGAGTTTTGATTAAAGTTTCGGGATAACGAACGTGAGCGCGCAAACCGGCTGGCATTTCATCGGCGTTTTTGAACAGCGCGGGAAACGCCGCGCGATATGCAGCGATAATCGGGTCGGCATCGTCGAAAACGTAAAAATTAACCGCGCCGCTGTAGGCGTCAATCGTCGCTTTGACGCTGTTGCGAAGATAATTAACCGTTTTGCCGTTTGCCGAATAATGCCGCGAATACGGAAAACGACTGCTCGTCGTATAAGCGTCAACCATCCAAAACAAACGCCCGTCGTCGTTGACGACAATATACGGGTCGGAATCATAGCTGAGAAACGGCGCGACGCGATTTAGACGGTCTGAAATATTGCGATGAAGAAGCACGCGGCTTTCCGCCGTAACGTCGTCGGAAAATGGAAGTTTCGATAAATCGCCCGTTTCCCAAGCAATCGCGTAACGACGCAAACCACTTCCAACTGCAAAACCGCCGTCGCCTTCGTAATTCGTATAATTATTGTTTTCGCCTTGCGGATAATCGAATTCGCGCTGTTTAGTTTTAACGTAAACGTCCGTGTCCGTTCGCTCGCCGAAGTAAATTTCCGGTCTGGTGACTTTAATTTCGCCGCTCGATTCAATCGGCATATTCGAGAGAACAAAACGCGGTTTGCCTTCGGTCGTAAATTCGTTGACCGGATTCATCGTGACGCCGTAGCCGTGCGTATAGACGAGCCGCTCATTAATCCAGTTGCGCGATTGTTCGGGCAGTTTATTAACGTCCATTTCGCGCGTCGCAATCATCACCTGCCGGTTTTCGCCGCCTATTTGATAGCGGTCAACGTCAACGTCCGGGAAATCGTAATAAGTGCGAATCTCCTGAATCTGCCGCAGAGTGTCTTGCAGCGCGCGCCAATCCCAAAGTCGAATGTTGGCGAACGTCGAACGATTCGCTTCGAGATTAAAAGCGGCGTTTGAAGTTTCCGCCGCGTATTCGCGCGACTCGACTTTTTCCAGATTGAAACCCGCGCGCGTTCCGGCGATGTTGTGTTCGATATATGCAGTTTCGCGTCCGAGTTCATTCGGTTTGACGATGAAATTTTGAACATACGCCGGAATCAGCATTACCGCGACGATGAAAACCGCGACGGGAATGCCGAGGGCGAGAATCATAAAACGCGCGCCTTTTTTTGTCAGAGCGTTGACGAAAAGCATCAGCGCGGCGACGACGAGCGCAATGGCGACGGCGGTTAAGCCCGGTATAGAGTAGTTATCTTCGGTGTATGTTACGCCGCTGAAAGATGCGTGGTCGCTCCACAGATAAGCGTAGCGCGAGAGAAAAATTTGCGCCGCGATGAAAAACAACAGCGCGCCGAGCGCGACCGAAACGGCGGAATAAGCGCGCGTTCCGAAACCCGCAAAACTCGGCGGCTTTTCGTCGATTACGATTGACTGCTGCGGAACGGCGGACAAAAGAGCGCAGACAATCGCGGCGACGAGCAGAATAACGGCGAGCGATGTCAGCCACGAGAAAATCGATTGATAGACGGGCAGGGAAAATAAATAAAAATTAACCGGATTACCGAAAATCGGGTCGGCGGCGCTCGTCGCCGGTTGATGTAGATAGAGCGTCCAAGTCTGCCAATCGCCGCTCATACCGAATGCGTAACTGACGCTGAAAACGAGCGCCAGAATCCAGCCGATTTTTTTCACATAGCGCGACGGATAAATTTCGACCGGCTGTTTGTTAATGATAGCTCTGAGCGGCGCGAGTTTGTCCAAACCGAAGAAGCGTTCGAGCCAGTAAAAGCCGCCGCGCAAAATTAAAAACGTCGCAACCCCGAAGACGGCGAACAGAATCCAGCCGAGCCGGAAAACCGACCAGAAGCGCGAAGCGAAACCGATTGAATCAAACCAGAGCGATTCGGTGTATAAACCGACGCCGCTTAAGAGGGCGACAAAAAGCAAAAACGCCGCCGCGAAAATAATCCACTTGATTTGCCCGCGCCCGCCGCGCTTTTGCTTTGGCGTAATGTCAATAATTTCGGCGTTAAGGTCGGAATAATCGGAATTGTTCATAACGACAATTATACGCCTGCCGCATCACTGCTCAAAGGCAGATACTGACGTTGCCCAAAAATTTTTCATAAAAATCGCTATTCGTAACTCGCCTCGATTACTTGTTCGACATCAAAGTCTAACAAATCACCGATTCTTTCAATTGTAATGTCGGCGGGCGGATATTTGGCGATTTCCTTTTCGTCAAAAGCGTAATGCCCCTGGCGCGGGAAAACAGTTGTTACTTTCGCGCCCCAAACTTTTTTTATCGCGGTTAAAATGCGAAGTTTGTCGTCAACCAAAACGTAATGTTTCGCCGGATAACGCCGCTCGACATCGCGGAGTTCGCCTTCTTTGTGAATATAAATCAAAATGTTGCCTTCGACCGCTTCAAACAAACCCGAACGCTCGACTTTTCTCGGTTGAAAAACGACATCACCGTCCGTCAGAATAACGACTTTGCCAAATTGTCTGCAATACTCTAAAACGTCGAGTGAGTTTGGAAACAGCCGGTTAGCGAAACGATAGTTGATAAGAAAGGTAGAAACGGCAAGCAGATGCGTGTCGTAAGGCTGTTCGTGGCGGTAACGCTGCAATGCGCCCAGATAATCCGCGTAACCGAGTTCGGCTCGCAGTTGTTCAAAAATTTCCCAATATTGATTGCTCCGCTCAGTTCCGACTTCCTTTTCCAGAAAACCGCGTAAATCTTTCGACACGCGGTCGTTGTCGAGCAAGGTGTTGTCAACGTCAAAAAGAAAAACTGCTTTATCTTTCATAAAATAACTTAACTGTCCAAAATTTTCACGCCTTCCGCGTTTATCTCCGTGACATAGATATTAAAATCAATCGCCGTCTTCGAGTAAATGCCGCGCATCGCATTTTTAACCTTTTGCGCTGTAACAGAAGTTTCGCTCAACATAAAAACGCTGGGACCCGAACCGGAAATTCCGCCGCCGAGCGCACCGGCTCTTAAACTTTCATTTTTAATTTCATCAAATTTTGGAATTAAATTCTTTCTAACAGGTTCAACAATAAAATCTTCCAATGAACGCGAAATTAGTTCGTAATCGCCTTTTTGCAGACCGGAAACCAACGCGCCGACGTTACTCCATTGTCGAACTGCGTCCGTAAGAGAAACTTGCTTGGGCAAAATTTTTCTGGCTTCGGACGTTTTAACTTCGATTTGCGGATGAACGACGGTAACAAACATCGGCTGAAAATCGAGCCGGATAACATCAATCGGATTTATCGAACGAACAAGTGTAAAACCACCGAAAACGCACGGCGCGACATTGTCGGCGTGGCGCGCGCCGCTGGCAACTTGTTCACCGTCCATCGCAAATTTGACGAGTTCAAGTTTGGAAAACCGCTCATCTAACAATTCGTTTGCCGCAACGACCGCTCCCGCTGCGCTTGCCGCGCTCGAACCGATTCCGCTTCCGGGTTTTATGTGTTTTGTAATTTCGACTTCAAAACCGAAATTTTCATCAGTCGCTCGCAGCATCGAAAGCAAAGCCGCGCCCGCGACATTTTTTTCGGGTTTGGTGGGCAAATTAAAATCATCGCGGTTAACGATTCGCACAGTTTTCTTTTCAATAATTCGCACGGTCATTTCGTCGCACGGAGCGGACAAGGCAAAACCCAAACAATCAAATCCGCAGACGACGTTGGCGACTGACGCAGGCGATAAAACGCTGATTTCGCTCATAAAATTAAAATATGATTTTCACAAAAAATGTAAAATCATATTATGATAAGGCGTTTGCGGCTAATACTCAAAAATTGATTATTTTTCGACGAAATCTCCTTTTAAATGAATTTTTTCAGCACCAATAAACAATCGGTTAAAGCAACTTTTCGGGAAGCGGTTTTAAATGGTCAGCCGTCTGACAAAGGTTTATATTTCCCCGAAATAATTCCGGCGATTCCGCCTGATTTTTGGCGCGATTTCAAAAAGAAAACAAAAGCGCAAATCGCATTTGAAGTGATTAAACCTTATGTCGGCGACGATATTCCCGACGAAATAGTTTTACAGATTTGCGCGGAAACGGTAAATTTTGATTTTCCTCTTGTAAAGATTACGGAAAATATCTCAACACTCGAACTTTTTCACGGCGCAACGCTCGCCTTTAAGGATGTCGGCGCACGATTTATGAGCCGCTGTCTGCAATATTTTTCACGCGAAAAGAGCGAGAAAACGATTGTTATTGCGGCAACTTCCGGGGACACGGGCGGCGCGGTGGCAAACGGGTTTTTTGATGTCGAGGGCGTCGAAGTCGTCATTTTGTATCCGCAGGGAAAAGTTTCCCGCGTGCAGGAATTACAGCTTACAACTTTAGGAAAGAACATCTCCGCGCTGGAAGTAAACGGAACCTTCGACGATTGCCAAACTCTGGCGAAAACAGCTTTGGCGGATGAAGATTTAAAGCGAAAAGTTTTTCTTACCTCGGCTAATTCGATAAATGTGGCTCGCTGGCTGCCGCAGCAATTTTATTATTTTTACGCTTTGCAGCGATGGGAAGACGACGAAAACGCCCCGGTCATTTCAGTGCCGAGCGGGAATTTCGGCAACGTTTGCGCGGGAATTTTAGCGCACGTTTCCGGTTTGCCAGTTTCCAAATTTATTGCCGCGACCAACGCCAACGATGTGATTCCGAATTTTTTTCAACGCGGAAAAATGGAAATAAAGTCTTCCATTGCGACGCTTTCAAACGCGATGGATGTTGGAAATCCATCCAACTTCGTGCGGATTCTGGAGATTTTCGACAACGATTTTATAAATTTAAAGGAAAAACTCGAAGCGTTGAGCGTTTCCGACGAAATTACGGCGCAGACGATGCGAGAAGTTTTTGAGAAATACAATTACATTTTAGACCCGCACGGCGCGGTCGGATTTTACGCACTTGAAAATTATTTGCATAAAAATCCTGACAAAAAAGGCTTTTTTCTCGAAACAGCGCACCCGATTAAATTCGATTCGGTCGAAAATATTACCGGGACTTGCGGCGCAATTCCCGAAGCGATCGAAGATTTATTTTCGCGTCCGAAGCAAAGTGTCAAGATACGAGCAAATTACGAGGATTTAAGAGAGATTTTATTGCAAAAGATTTAAGAAAAATCTGCGGCAAAAATAAAATATGAAAGTTTTGAAATTCGGCGGCTCCTCGATTGGGAATGCCGAAAACATTGAGAAAGTTGTCGAAATAGTCAAAAGCGCAACCGAAAAAAGCTCGTGCGCCGTAGTTTTATCCGCGATGCAAGGCACGACCGACGATTTGATCGAAGCCGGAAAACTTGCCGAAAGCGGCGACGAAATTTTCCGCGAGAAAATTAACGAAATCGAAGCGGAACATTTTGAAGCGATTCGGGTTCTTGTTCCGGTTTCAGACCGAAATGCGTTTTTAGATTCGGTCAAAAAACGCATCGGCGAACTCGAAAACATCTGCGAAGGCGTTTTTCTGCTTCATGAACTTTCGCCGCGCACGCTCGACAGAATCGTCGGTTACGGCGAAATTTTGTCAACCAGTATCTTTGCGGCGAAATTCAATTCGCTCGGAATCAAAAACGTCTGGAAAGATTCGCGGGAATTAATTTCGACCGATTCAAACTTCGGTTTTGCAACAGTTAATTTTGAGAAAACGAACGCGCAAATCAAACATTTTTTCAAAAATTCATCGTCAAAACTTCATATTTTACCCGGTTTTATTGCTTCCGATGCAGACGGCGCAACGACGACTTTAGGACGCGGCGGTTCGGATTATACGGCGGCGATTTTAGCGGCGGCTTTGGACGCGGAAGTTTTGGAAATCTGGACGGATGTGAGCGGAATGATGACAGCCGACCCGCGCTTTGTTCGCAATGTGCGGCAGATTCCGCGCATTTCATACCGGGAAGCGATGGAACTCTCGCATTTCGGAGCAAGGGTTATTTACCCGCCGACAATTCAACCGGTGATGGCGAAAGGCATTCCGCTTTGGGTGAAAAATACGTTTGCGCCGGAGGATTTCGGGACTTTGATTGAAGCTGAAACTTCATCCGAAAAAGAAATTATCCGCGGCATTTCGAGCATTGATAAAATTCTGGTGTTAAATCTTGAAGGCAGCGGTATGGTCGGGATTCCCGGATTTTCCAAACGCCTTTTCGACGCGCTTTCACGCGCGAACATCAATGTTATTTTAATCACTCAAAGTTCTTCGGAACATTCAATCTGCGTAGCGATTGAGGAAAAGTTCGGTAAATTGGCGAAGGAATCGGTTGATAAAGAATTCGAGTATGAAATCAGCGTCGGAAAAATCGAACCTCTTCGGGTCGAAAGCGGTTTTTCGATTCTCGCGCTCGTCGGTGACAATATGAAGGCGCATACGGGCGTGAGCGGCAAAATGTTTGCGACTCTCGGCTCGCAGGGCATCAACATTCACGCCATCGCGCAAGGTTCGAGCGAACGCAACATCTCCGCGATTATCAATTCAAGAGACGTGCAAAAAGCCGTCAATACTCTGCACGAAGAATTTTTCTCGGACGGCAACAAGCAAATAAATGTTTTTGTCGTCGGATTCGGCACGGTCGGGAAAAAATTAATCGAACAAATCAATCTGCAAAGCGAATTTCTGCGCGAAAATATGCGTTTGAATTTGCGCGTCGTCGGGTTGGCGAAAAGCCGAAATAAAATTTTTGATGAAGAAGGCGTTGAATTATCAAATGCCGAAAATTTATTGAAAAACGCGCCTCCGCTGAACATAGCGGAATTTACTGATTTGATTCTTGAAAAAAACCTGCGCAATTCGATTTTTGTTGATGTAACGGCAAATGCGGATGTCGCCGAAATTTATCCGAAACTTCTCGAAAAAAGCGTTTCGATTATCGCCTGCAACAAAATCGCCGCGTCGAGCGATTACACAAATTACCGCAAATTGAAAGATTTATCGCGCGAATTCGGAACGCCGTTTTTGTTTGAAACTAATGTCGGCGCGGGTTTGCCGATTATTAACACGCTCAACGATTTAATGCGAAGCGGCGACGAAATAAAACGAATTGAAGCGGTTTTGTCGGGAACGCTGAATTTTGTTTTTAATAATTATGACGGCTCGCGTTCATTTTCATCCGTCGTTCGGCAAGCGCAAGATGAAGGCTACACTGAACCTGACCCGCGACTCGATTTGAGCGGAACGGACGTGGCGCGAAAGATTTTGATTTTAGCGCGTGAAGCCGGTTTCAATCTCGAAATGCCCGACATCGAGAACAAAGGCTTTTTACCCGAATCTTGCCTTGAGGGAAGCGTCGAAGATTTTTACAGCGAGATGGAAAAGCACGAAAGCTATTTCCGCGAACTTTTTGAAACGGCGAAAAGTCAGAATTTGTCATTGAAATACATCGCTTCCTTTGACAACGGCAAGGCTTCGGTTGGCTTGCAAAGCATTGATAAAGCGCACAATTTCGCCAATCTTTCCGGCAAAGACAACGCAGTTTTATTTTATACAAATCGCTACGCCGATTTACCTCTGGTCGTCAAAGGCGCAGGTGCGGGCGCGGACGTGACGGCGGCTGGCGTTTTCGCTGATATAATTCGTGCAGCAAGAATCTGATAATTTATCACGAATAAAAACAAAAACTCTCGAAAGCTCAATTATTTTTACCCGAATAAATCTGAAACCTTGAAAGTCGCTGCTGATAAGCATCACGCGCAATCTGCACGTCTTCCAAAAATTGCGGTAATTCATCAAGCAGAAGTGCCTGCGGTCCGTCAACCAGCGCTTTGGTCGGCTCTGGATGGAAATCTACGAGAATCATATTTGCTCCGGCGATTACGCCCTGAGCCGTCGCGTGCATAATATCTAAAATACCTTCGGGACCTCGGCTGCGTGAGCCGACCGAATGCGACGGGTCAATGCAGACCGGCATCCGTGTCAGCCGTTTGACAACAGAGACGTGAGCGAAATCCACAAAATTTCGATGCGGGTCGCCGCCGTTCGTCTTCATACCGCGTAACCCGAAAATGACTTTTTGATTGCCTTCGCTGGCGAGATATTCAGCGGCGTTGAGCGATTCATCGAGCGTGATGCCGAAGCCGCGTTTGAGAAGGACGGGAAATTCCTGTTGCCGTCCGACGCTTTTTAATAATTCAAAATTCTGCGTGTTGCGCGTGCCGATTTGCAGCATCACGCCCGTCTGTTTTCCGGTTTTATCAAGCGCTTCACGAATCTCATCGATATGAGATTCGTGCGTGATTTCCATCGCAATGACTTTGATTCCGTATTTGCCGGCAAGCTCGAAAACATAGGGCAAGCAATTTTTGCCGTGTCCTTGAAAAGAATACGGACTCGTGCGAGGTTTATATGCGCCCATTCTGGTGCAGACTTGCCCGTTATCACAAAGGGCTTTCATCATTGCTTCGACGCTTTCAGGCGAATCAACCGCACATAATCCGGCAAATACGTTTAGCGTATCTTGACCGAATCGAACGCCTTGATAGTCAAAGTAAGCGGAGCGGTTGTCATCCTTGTGCCGACCGAGAATGCGGTATTCTTCGGAGACGCGAACTACGTGGTCAACGCCCGGCAAACTTCGCATATCTTCGACGGAAAGCGCGGCAGTGTTTCCAATCAAATAAACTTCGGTCAAAGTTTGTTCCACACCCTGCACTTGATGAACACGCAGTTCGATATTTTCGAGACGCGCCAGATGGCTTTCCAACTGGTGAAACTCTTTGGTTTTAGAATTGATATGCGGCTTGAGAATTAGAATCATATTCGTCGGGCTAAACAGTGCGATTGTTTATTTATCATTTGGTATCTCGATTGTGGAATAGCGTCCGAGATAACGAACCGCTTCGGCTTGCTCGCCTATCTCGTCGAGCGCGCCGCGCAGTTCGCTTTCGCTTGCCGGTGCTTGAACGTCGAGGTAAAAATTATACTGCCAGGGACTTTCCTTAATCGGACGACTTTCTATCTTCAGCAGATCAATGCCGCGACGGACAAACGGGCGAAGCGCGTCGTGAAGCGCGCCGGGACGATGCGCCAATTTAACGACCAGTGAAATTTTATGACCTTGTTCAGACAAGTTCGGATTTTGTGCAAGCAGAGCGAATCTAGTGTAGTTTTCTGCGTGGTCTTCCAGATGTTCCTGCAATATCACACCGCCGTAGATATTTGCCGCGCGCTTTCCGGCAATCGCCGCTCTTGTTAAATCTCCGCTTTGAACCACGCGCCGCACGCTGCTCGCCGTATCGTCTGTTGCCACTCGCTCGATATGCGGGTGAGCAGCAAAAAAACGCCCGCACTGCGCCAGCGCGACCGGATGCGATTCCACAGTTTCGATAGACTCAAGTGATGCTCCCGGACAACCGATTAAAAAGTGTGAAATCGGCAAGATTATTTCCGCGACAATTGCCAGAGAGCTTTCCAGAAGCAAATCATAGCAGCGATGAACCGAACCCGCGAGACTGTTTTCAAGCGGTGCGAGAATATAGTCTGCGCTGCCTTCATTAACTGCTGTGAAAAGGTTTTCAAATGTCGGGCGCGCAATCATTTCACAGGTTTCGCCCAAAAGTCTTCCGGCGGCTTCCTCGCTGAAAGTTCCGCGCTCTCCGAGAAATGCAACTCGTCCTTCACCGCTAAAGTTTTCAGCCTGCAATTCGGCATTGTTAATATCTGCTGTCGATGTATGAAACGCTTTCTGTTGAATATGCAGGCATTCGTCAATAATGCGCTGAAATATACTTGTAATATTCCGCTCATCTAAAGGACCAGAATTTTGCCGGCACAATCTCGTCAGCACCTCGCGCTCTCGATTGTGGTCGCACAGCGATATATCTTCGCGTCGCTTGACTTCGCCTACTCTGAGAGCAATCTCGACCCGTTTGTTCAACAGTCGAAGCAATTCATCATCAATGGCATCAATCTCAGCGCGCGGATTATCTATTTTTTCCTTCATTCAGTGAAATTCTTTTGTTTAATTGTGTCCTACCGTAGAGCAGTTTGAAATTTTTCGAGCGCGCCGTGCAAAATCGAATCTTCGCGGGCGATGCAGATTCGCATATAAGTATCCCAATCGTCCGAATCGGCAAACGCGCTGCCCGGAACGCCTGCTACGCCCGCTCTTTCCATCAGAATTTCATTAAATTTGAGCGCGTCGTCAAAATCTTCGGGAATTTTTGTCCACAAGTAAAAAGCCGAGCCGGAATTGTAAATATCAAAGCCGAGTTCGGTCAAAGCGTCGGAAACGAATTGCCGTTTCTCGTCGAATTTATCGCGCAATTTGTCGTAATAATTCGCGTCCGCCATTAAAACTCTGGAAAGCGCGGCTTGCAGAGGAGTCGAAGGACAAACGTAAATGACATTTGCCGCATTGTTAATCGGCGCGATGAGTTCGCCTTTGCCGTAGGCGTAACCGAGCCGCCAGCCTGAAATGTTCCACGATTTCGAGAACGAATTGACGGTAATCGTGCGCTCCCACATTCCGGGCAAAGAGGCGATTGGAATGTGCGGATTTTCGCCCGTTACAAAATGCTCATAAACTTCGTCGGAAATGCATATTAAATCGAGTTCGCGGCAAACTTCCGCAATCGCTTCGAGTTCGGTTTGGGTCAGCACTTTGCCTGACGGATTCGCGGGCGTGCAGACAATAACGGCTTTTAAGGGAAATTCGCGCCGGTCTTTCAATTGTCTGCAACGCGACAGCAAAGCGTCTTTTTCAAAACTCAAATCCGCCTCTAAATTAAAAGTTTCCGTTTTGCTGCCGAATTCTTCGAGAATGCGCCGGTGATACGGATAATACGGCTCAAAAACGAGCGCGGCTTTTCCGCGCAGATAACTTTGCGCGATGCCGATAAGCGCTCCCGTTCCGCCGTTAGTAATCATCAATTCGAGCGGCTGCGCGTCAAGGTCTACTTCGATGCCGTTATACTTTTTAATCTTTTCGGCAACGGCTTTTCGCAAATTTTGGTCACCTTCCGAACCGCCGTAATGATTTTGGCTGGCGGCGATAATTTCAGCCGCTTCCTTTGCAAGCTGCGGGTCAATCGGCAGTTCGGACTGACCTTGCACAAGATTGCCGCTCGGCGGCACAAGCCGCGTAATTGCTCGAATATCGGGTTTAATTTTCATTGAATTTTTGTTAAGAATATTTTGAATACAAAAATAACAGTTTTTCAGATATTTCTAAATTCCGAGTAACACATTTAACATTTATCATTTATCATTAAATCAAAACACTTTCAATTTGCATTCGGGTAAATGATAACTGTTAAATGTTAAATGATATGACGGAAAAAACTTTTTCGGAGAATGCGCGGCGGCGGTGTCGTGAAATTATGACGGGCAATGTCAAGACGGTGCGTAGGACGATGAGTCTACAGGAAGTGGCGCGCTTGATGAGCGAAGGCGATATGGGCGTGATGCCGATTGTCGAAGAGGGAAAACTCGTCGGAATTGTAACCGACAGAGATATTGTCGTCCGTGCCATAGCCTTTGGACGAGACGTTTCGACCGAAATCGGCGATGTGATGACGACGGAAATTTTTTCGGTCAAGCCGGACGATTTTGTGTTTGAAGCGATTCGTCTGATGGGCGACCGGCAAGTGCGCCGCATCCCCGTTATTAATGAAAACGGTGAGCTTGCCGGAATTATCGCTATGGCGGACATCGCGCTGGAGATGGAAGACGAACGCGAAATTGCCGCCACACTCGAAGAAATCTCAAGCGGCGCGGGTTTTTGGAGGAAAGGATGAAAGATGAAGGATAAGGGATGAATCAAAACAAAATTTCATCCTTTATTATTCATAATTAATCCCTCAAATTATGGCAAAAGCAATCAATCGTTATTTTCATTTTCTGGCTACGTCGAATGACGTTAAGCCTTCGGGCAAACTTTGGTATCCGTCGGCGGACGTTTATTCGACGCCGGACGGCTGGCTCGTCAAAGTCGAACTGGCGGGCGTTTCGGCGGAAGATATCGAAATTGATATTCAAGGCAATCAGCTTTATATCGCCGGCTGTCGACGCGATAAAAGCTGCGCCGTCGGCTTTGCTTATCAACAAATGGAAATTACATACAGCCGTTTTGAAAAAACGCTGGAGTTTCCCGCGTCTATCGAAGGCGCGCGCGTCGAACATAATTTTGACAACGGTTTGCTGATTATTCATCTTTTAAAGAAAAAACAAAAATGAACTTTTAAGAACTTTGGAAAAAGCCAAAACGAGCTTCAAAAGCTGAAATTAAAAGATTAAAACCGCAAAAATAATTTTATGGCTGAAGAAAACACCCAAAATCAAACACAAAACACGCAGAATGTTGTCGCTGCTGCTGCCGTTCCGCGGCAATTTGAAATCGCCGTGCTGCCATTGCAAAATACGACGCTTTTTCCCGAAACGGTCGTGCCGCTCGCCGTCGGGCGCGAGCGTTCGGTTAAAGCGGCTGAATTTGCGCTCTCGACTGAAGAAAAACTTATTTGTTGTATTACGACGAAATCTCCTGACGTTACGGGAAATGATGCCGTAGCCGCAGACCTTTTTGAAGTCGGCACGGTCGTCAACATCAAGCGAATGATGCGCGCCGACCATGTGATGCAATTGATTGTGCAGGGCGTCGAGCGCGTTCGCGTTTTGTCCTGGTCGCAGGAACAACCGTTTCTAAAAGCGAAAGTGGAAGTTTTGCCGGTTTTAAAAATCGTTGACAACGAAGAAGTCGAAGCCTTAAAACGCAATATTCAAAGCCTTGTGCAGCAGGCTTTGGCAATGCTGCCGAATATTCCGCCGGAAATACGGATGGCGGTTATGTCGCAGAATAATCCGGTTCAGCTTTCATATTTTCTCGCCTCCGTGCTTGAATTGGGCGTCGAAACCGAGCAAAAAATGTTGGAAGCCGAAACCGTGGACGCGCTTTTAACGCTGTCTCACGCAGCTCTTTCACGTGAAGTCGAGATTATGCAGATTCGCTCGAAAATCGCCACCGAAGCGCAGACCGAGATGGACAAATCGCAGCGCGATTATATCTTGCGCCAGCAATTAAAAGCGATTCAGAAAGAATTAGGCGAAGACGAAGGCGAAAAAGCCGACGCCGACGCGCTGCGCGAACGTTTGGAGACAGCCGATTTGCCCGAAGAAGTTCGCAAGGAAGCCGAGCGTGAGTTGCGCCGAATGGAGCAACTGCCGCAAGCTGCGCCGGATTATCACGTTATCCGCACGTATCTCGAATACGTTTTGGAATTGCCCTGGAAAAAGGCGAGCGAAGAAAAGCTGGATTTGAACGAAGCGCGCAAAGTCCTGGACGAAGACCATTACGGACTAGAAGACATCAAAAAACGCATTCTCGAATCGCTCGCCGTCGTCAAACTTCGACCCGACTCGAAAAGTCCGATTATTTTATTTGTTGGTCCGCCGGGAGTCGGTAAAACCTCTTTAGGACGCTCGATTGCGCGCGCGATGGGAAGGGAATTTGAACGTATTTCGCTCGGCGGCGTGCGCGACGAATCCGAATTGCGCGGACACCGCAGAACTTATGTCGGCTCGATGCCGGGAAGAATTATCCAAACTCTGCGGCGCGTCGGTGTCAACAATCCGGTGTTGATGCTCGACGAAATCGACAAGATGGGCAACGATTATCGCGGCGACCCGGCAGCTGCTCTTTTGGAAATTCTCGACCCGCAGCAAAATCATACGTTCCGCGACCATTATTTGGATTTGCCGTTCGATTTGTCGAAGATATTTTTTATTGCGACAGCAAACCAGCTTGCGCCGATTCCCGCGCCTTTGCGCGACCGTATGGAGATTATCAGCCTAGCCGGTTACAGCGACATTGAAAAATTAAATATCGCCAAACAGTATTTGATTCCGCGACAGATAAATGAAAACGGCTTGCAGCCGGAACAAATCGAAATTACAGACGACGCGGTAAATCTTTTGACGGCGCGATACACGCGCGAGGCGGGCGTTCGACAACTTGAAAGAACCATCGGAAATCTGGCAAGAAAAGTCGCGCTCAAAGTCGCGCAGGGTGACACTGAAAAAGTTACGATTACGGCGGACGAAATAAAAGGTTATCTCGGAGCGCCGCATTTTTACCCGGAAAAAGCGCGCGAAGAGCTGCCTGCCGGTGTCGCGACCGGAATGGCTTGGACGGAAATGGGCGGCGAGGTTTTGTTTATCGAAGCGACGTTGCTGCCGGGCGGTTCGGGTTTGACTTTGACCGGACAATTAGGCGACGTGATGAAGGAATCGGCGCAGGCGGCGCGTTCGTATTTATGGGCGCACGCTGCGGAAATCGGTATTGACCCGGAGATTATCAAATCAAACGGTGTTCACGTCCACGTTCCGGCGGGCGCGATTCCGAAAGACGGTCCGAGCGCGGGCGTTACAATGGCGTCGGCGATGGCGTCGCTTTACACGGGCAGAAAAGTTCGTTCCGACACTTCGATGACCGGCGAAATCACGCTTTCCGGACTTGTTTTCCCGGTCGGCGGAATAAAGGAAAAGGTTTTAGCTGCACACCGCGCCGGTATCCGGCGAATAATTTTGCCGCAAAGAAACGAAGCGGACATTGAGGAAATTCCCGAAGAAGTGCGGAATGAACTTGAGATAGTTTTTGCTCTGCATATCAGAGATGCGATAAACGCGGCTTTGGAAACGAAAGCCACCGATGCGCTCGTGCTGCCGACGAAGTTGGAAGATTTGCATCAGAGAGCAGGAAATAACATTAATGAAGAGCAATTAATCGCAAAGAAAAATTAAAGAAATAACAAATCAACTCGCAGGCGAGGATTTTATCTTCGCCTTTTTTGCGATAATCTCTTGCTAAAGTTTGACTCAAAAGTTAGCGCAAACAGTAAA
>MWVX01000036.1_pt1 | contig 40340 bp, 42 predicted proteins | sample 1047311 | NCBI WGS metagenome assembly MWVX01 (sample SAMN06349984, study PRJNA376086) | soil metagenome | isolation source: MtG-4 sample Antarctic (ecotone) soil | place: Antarctica | collected 2015-01-13 | reverse complement strand
CCCGAACCGGATTGACCGAGCCTTCGACGTGAACAATGTTTTCGTCTTCAAAACAGCGCACGACTTGAATAATGGCATCGGTTTCGCGGATATTTGCAAGAAATTGATTTCCTAAACCTTCGCCTTTGCTTGCACCTCGAACCAAGCCTGCAATATCAACAAATTCAACGGTCGCAGGAATTACCTTTTGTGCCTTGTTCAGTTTTTCCAGAACGGGAAGGCGCTCATCCGGCACGGCGACAACACCGACGTTTGGCTCAATCGTGGCAAACGGATAATTGGCGGCGAGCGCGTCTTCAGCAGCGGTCAGCGCGTTAAATAAAGTAGATTTTCCGACGTTCGGCAGTCCGACGATTCCGGCTTGCAGCATAAAATTAGTTTAAAGTTTGTGGTCTAAAGTTCAAAGTAAAAGCAAAACAAGCATTTTAACCTTTAAGTTTGATTTTGAGAAATGCGGAAAATGTGGCTTAATTTTGTAGAGAATTTTAACGGTTGAAAACTCAAATGACACAGGAAAAAATCTTAAAACATTTTCGTGAAACCGGCGCGCTTTTAGAAGGACATTTTATATTGTCGAGCGGCTTACACAGCCCGAAATATCTGCAATGCGCGCTTGCTTTGCAAAAGCCGCAAGACGCAGCGAAGTTCGGAAAAGCGATAGCCGAAAATTTCAACGACGAACAGTTTGATACTGTCGCGTCACCCGCAATCGGCGGTTTGATAATCGGTTTCGCCGTCGCGCAAGCCTTAAACATTCGCTTCATTTGGACGGAACGCGAAAACGGCGCGATGACTTTGCGGCGCGGTTTTTCGGTTTGTGAAACGGAGCGAATTTTAGTCGTCGAAGACGTTATCACAACCGGCGGTTCGACGCGCGAATGTATCGAAGCGTTAGGAAGGCACGGCGCGCGAGTTACAAACGCGGCTTCAATAATTGACCGCTCAAACGGACGAGCCGATGTCGGCATTCCGCGAATCGCGCTCGCTAGTTTGGATATTCCGAGCTACAAAACCGTAGATTGTCTGATGTGCGCAAAAGGCGAAATCGCAGTTAAACCCGGCAGCCGAGTTTCAAAATGAATTTCAAATTGTTGATTCAATACGACGGCACGGATTTTCACGGCTGGCAAGTTCAAGACGGACAGCGCACTGTGCAGGGCGAGTTTGAACGAGTCGTCGGAATGCTCGAAAACGCGGAAGTTAAAGTCGTCGGCTCCGGCAGAACGGACGCGGGCGTTCACGCCGAAGGTCAAATCGCCAATGTACGCTTGAACCGGCATTTCACGCCCAACAGACTGCGCGGCGCAATCAACGGCAATATCGGGCGCGACGTGCGTGTTTTGCAGGTTGAAGAATGCAATGACGATTTTCATTCGCGGTTTTCCGCGAAAATCAAAACTTACGTTTATCGCGTCGTCAACGCTCCTGTAATATCTCCGTTCTGGCTGCGTTACGCGCATCACGAAGCGCGCCCGCTGGATGTCGGCAAAATGAACGATGCGGCACGAATGTTCTTGGGCGAACATGATTGGATGGCGTTTTCTTCGGCGCGTTCAGATGTGAAAAATCGCGTGCGAACCGTTATGGATTTTTCCGTCGAATCGCTTTGGGACGCGCGCGCAAACGCTTCAATCATTGAGTTTCGCATCTCGGCAAACGGATTTCTGCGTTATATGGTGCGCTCGATTGTCGGGACGATTTTAGAAGTCGGGCGCGGCGAGAAAGATTCTGATACAATTCAGACGGCAATTACCGACGGCAATAGAAATTTAGCCGGAATAACCTCACCGGCGCAGGGCTTGACACTGCTTAAAGTCAATTACGAATGAGAATAGACTTTCAACAAATTATAGCTTCGCCTGTATCGGCGTATCAGGAAGGTTTGCGATTTTTTATGGGCGAAGGAATCTTAAACGAAACGCTGCGGCGCGTAATCGGCGACCTTGAAAAAAAGGGCATCGACTACAACGTCATCGGCGCGGTTGCGCTTAATCAATATGGTTACCGGCGTTTTACCGAAGACATCGATTTGCTTTTGACACGCGAAGGTTTGGACAAATTTCGCCGAGAGTTGGTCGGTTTAGGTTATCGTCCGGCGTTTGAAGGCGCGACGAAAAAATTCAGAACGACTGCTGAAAATGTAACGATTGAAATAATAACAGCAGGCGAATTTCCGGGCGACGGGAAGCCAAAACCCGTTGTTTTTCCAAATCCGCAGGAGAGCGAAACGGAAATTGAAGGCATAAAAACAGTCAGTTTGGAAAAACTCGTTGAGCTTAAACTGGCTTCGGGAATGACAGCGCCGCATCGGTTGAAAGATTTAGCGGACGTTCAGGAAATTATCAAAATAAAAAATCTAACAGCGGATTTTGCCGAAAAGCTCAATCCATTTGTGCGTGAGAAGTTTGCCGAACTGCAAAAAGCCGTTGCTGAAGCGACCGAAGAATAAATGATGATTTTCCACATTGTCTTACCCGAAGTCTGGGAAAAGTTTAAGAACGAAAAATTCTATGAAGCCGACAGTTTAAAAACTGAAGGATTCATTCATTGCAGTTTCGCCCGCCAAGTCGAGACGGTTTTGCAGCGTTATTATAAAGACGCGCAAACGGTTTTGATTTTAGAAATCGAACCGGAAAAATTAATGTCAAAACTCGTTGAGGAAACATCGACCGGCGGTGAAATTTACCCGCATATTTACGGCAAAATAAACGCGGAAGCAATTGTCAGTTTTAAGGAAATAGATGTTAGAGATTGGCTGTCAGGAAAATTAAACAATCGCTAATTCCTAAAACCTAACGCCTGTAACCTAAAAGAAAATGCACGAGAACTTTGCCGAAGTCATCAAACCGAACTCCGCCGAAGCCGAACTGCTCGGCGCGATTGATTTTGCGCATCTGCCGCAGCACGTTGCGGTCATTATGGACGGCAACGGGCGTTGGGCGCGGCAGCGCGGCGAGCGGCGAATTTTCGGACATCGCGCCGGCGTCGAATCGGTTCGCGCTATCGTCGATACAAGTGCGAGGCTGAATTTGAAAGCTGTTACGCTTTACGCTTTTTCGACCGAAAACTGGAAGCGTCCAAAACTTGAAATCGGCGCGTTGATGCAAATGCTAAAATATTATTTGCGAACCGAACTCGACGAAATTCACCGTCAAAGCATAAAATTCCAAGCAATCGGAAAAATCGAAGGTTTGGACAAATCAGTTCAAAAGCAAATCGCCGTCGCAACCGAAAAAACAGCTAACAATACAGGCACAATTTTGAGCGTCGCGCTTAACTACGGCGGGCGCGCCGAGATTGTCGAGGCTTGCAAAAAGGCAATCGAAAATTTGCAGCAAAACGGCGATTCCGTCGCAAACTTGACCGAAGCCGACATCGAAGCAAATCTTTACACGCGCGGCTTGCCGGAAGTAGATTTAATGATTCGGACGAGCGGCGAGATGCGAATTTCCAATTTTTTGCTCTGGCAACTAGCTTACAGCGAAATCTATGTAACCGAAACGCTTTTTCCCGATTTTCGCCGCAGAGAAATTTTTGAGGCAATTTTGGATTTTCAAAAACGCGAACGTAGATTTGGCGGGATTGAGAAAAAGTAGTCAGTTGTCAGTTATCAGTTTTTTGAATAATCTTACCGACAACTGACTACCGACTACTTTTTATGAATAGTAGATTATTGACTGCGCTTGTCGCGCTCCCGGTTTTAATTTTGTCAATCGTTTTGCCTGTTTTTTTGCCGCAGTTTCCGCAAGCGAATTGGCTTTTTTTGGTGATTGCCGCACTTGCACTCAGCGCCGGACTTTTTGAATTTTACAGCTTGACGAAAAAGCTCGCACTTAAAGCTGACGCTTCGATTGCTTATTTGGGTGCTGCGGCGCTGTTCGTCGCTTTTCTTTTTGATGCCCCGACAAAAGCGCCGGATTTACTGCTTTTAACCGTTGCGCTTTTTCTAATCGTTGTTTTAATCACGCAGACTTTTCGCTTTCAAAGAGATTTTTCAAAAATGCTGGCAGGCGTCGGCGTAACGGTTTTGGGCGTTTTGTATGTCGCGTTTTTGGGCGGATTTATCGTTTCGGTACGCACTGGTTTTGAAAACTCTCCCGGACTTTCGACAAAACTTCTGGCGTTTTTCTTTCTCGTCGTGATGGGCGCAGATACTGGAGCGTATTACATCGGGAAAAACTTCGGCAAACACAAACTCGCGCCGCAGATTTCGCCCGGAAAAACCTGGGAAGGCGTTATCGGAGGACTTGTTTTAAGTTCTATCTTTGCTTTAATTTCCAGTCTTTGGTTTTTCCCCGAATTGTCTTACAAAGTCTCGATTCCATTGGCAATCGTAATGAGCGTCGTCGGACTTTTCGGTGATTTGGCGGAAAGCGCGATAAAACGCGGTGCAGGCGCCAAAGACGCGGCGAGCATTTTGCCCGGACACGGCGGATTATTAGATAGATTGGACAGTTTACTTTTCAACGCGCCGATTCTTTATTATTTCGCGCGCTTTTATTTTTAATAAAATTAATCACAGACTAGAGAAATGATGAATGGTGAATGATGAATGATGAATTAAAGAAACTGTCTTACATTCATCATTCATCATTCATTTAGACGTATTTATCGAATCGAGCCATACGGGGAGCGGAAGCCACGTCAAAGCGTTGCCGTAAGTTCTTTTATTCAATTTTTCAATTGTGTTTTCGATTTGTTCTTGAAATCGTTCGGGCGGTAAATCTTCTCTGTTCTCGTAACAAGCGTGTGAAATACAAGCTGAAGGTTTGGCGTTTTCGTGGATGAGGCAGCCGAGGCTTTTTTCAAAAAGCGGACAGGCGAAAGTTTTTTCAAATGTGTCGTCATCGCTTTTCAAATTATATTTCTCGACGGTTTCTGCGGCGCGTTTGTAGATTTCGCGTTGTTTTTCTTCGCTTAAATTTTTCAGCGTGTTGCGTATGGCAACCGCTTCGAGTCGTGTGATGTGAACATTGACGAAGTGCGCGTCAAGACAGCATGCACCTTTTGTCGGACAGGTTTGGCAATTTTGCGCTCGGTATTCGTAATTTGTTTTTATGAAATTTTGAAAACTGGTTTTGAGTTTTTCGAGTCCGCCCAACGCTTTTGTTTCGGTCAGCATTTTCATATTTTTTCCGTTCGTCGTGATACAATTCTACCAAAATTAAAACTTAGGAGAAAATTATGATTAAACAAGGTGATACCGCGCTTGATTTTACGGTCAAAGACCAAAATGGAAACGACGTAAAACTTTCGGATTTTCGCGGGCAGAAAGTTGTTTTGTATTTTTATCCGAAAGACGATACGACGGGCTGAACGCTGGAAGCAAGTTCGTTTCGTGATGCAAACGACGTTTACAAACAGAAAAATATAAAGGTTTTGGGCGTTTCGATGGACGACGAAAAATCGCACCAAAAGTTTATCTCCAAATATAATTTGCCGTTTACGCTACTCGCCGACACCGACCACCGGATTGCGGATGCTTACGGCAGTTACGGCGACAAAGAATACGACGGGAAAATTTACAAGGGTGTTTTGCGAAAAACTTTTTTGATTGACGAGAGCGGAAAAATTAAAAAGGTTTTTGACAAAGTGAATATTGAAGAACACGCCGACGAAGTTTTAAAAGCGTTTGACGCGTAGGTTTTGCATTGAAAATTACAAAGAAAAAGGCTGAAGTTGAAATAACTCTCAGCCTTTTTCTTTGTAATTGAAAGAAACGATTTAACAGATGTTTCTTAATCGTTTATCCGAAGCGAGCGAATCATATTACGAAAAGCGTAATTATAATTTGAAGCCTCGTTTTCGGGCGAAACCGTTACGATGTAAAACAAATTGCCGTTGCGAAGCTGCGTCGTGTAAACGGTCGTCATTTCGTTTCGGTTGGTAAGATTCGAGCGACCTGACAACACCGTCGCGTAGCCTTGCCGCCCACCGATATTTACACGCTCGTAGTTTGACGTTTGCCGCAAATAATTGTTGCCCTGCAAAATACCTTCGACGTAATCCTGCGTTGCCTGGTCAATATTATTCGTTCTGCTCTGGCTCAAACCGACCAGTGCGCCGTGCGTAATACCCTGCGCGCCGTATGCGCCGTCGGGCGCAAACCAGATTTCCGTCTGGCTCTGCTGAAATTGCTGCCAGTTGTTCGGCACGTTCAACTGAATTCCGCCGCCGTTGAAAATTCTCATTTGCTGTGACGGATATTGAACACGGTTCGAATATCTGCCGTTAGCCATTGGATTTTGTTGTCCGTTTCCTCCTCTGCCTTGACCTTGCGGGTATCTCTGAGCATTCTGCGCGATTTCCTGCATTGACGGCGCGCGTCCCATTCCTCTGAGTTGGCTTTGGGTTCTTTCAAACTGTGCGGTGCGTCCAATCGGGTTTGAAACTCTGAGCATCGCAGCTTCGCGTTCGATAGTGGCATATCTGTTTGCCGGACTCGGATGGCTGCTCAAAAATTCCGGTGTGCCACTGCCGCCTTGTCGCTCGATGGTTTTGAACATATTCGCCAAATCGCGCGGGTCGTAACCTGCTTGCGCCATAATCTGGGAACCTAGAATATCGGCTTGAGTTTCATATTCACGGCTGAAACGTGTGAAATAGCCTTGCGCGAAAATTTGTCCGAGCTGCGCGCCTTGCTGCCCGCCTAAAACCGCGCCGCCTAAAACCGCCCCGATTCCTAAAATTTGATTAAGCGGATTGTTCATTTTCGTAGCCTGCGCCGTTCCGTGTCGAAGCGCGACGTGCGAAAGTTCGTGTGCCATAACGCCTGCCATCTCGCCTTCGTTGCGCGCTGCTTCAATCATTCCGCGATTGATATACATCGGTCCGCCCGGAAGCGCAAAAGCGTTGATGTCTCTGGCATTAACCACTTTGAATGTATATCGAAATTCGGGATGCTGAAACTGCGAAGGAATGGCATTAACAAGCCGTCGTCCAACATCTTGGATGTATCGACTCGCTTCGTAATCGTTTAAAATCGGCATTTGCTGCTCGACCTCCGCCGCCGCTTGCTGACCGAGTTTTACGTCGTCTTGAATTTTATATTTGTTTTTCGACATCGAAATGCGCGTTTGTCCAAATGCCAGAAGCGGCATCATCAACATCGTCCAAACCAGCGCGCTTGCCGTCAAACTTTTGCCTAAATCAAATCTTTTCATCTGTTCCTCCCAAAATCTGCGTTGTCAATAATATGAAAACCAAAATCGCCGTTTATGATGAAAATTCGCAAGCGAAAGTTTACCATTAAATGGTGCGTCGGCTATTACGGCGGTGTTACAAATCTGTTACACAAATTTCTTTGTAATTAGACAGTATCTGCTCGTTCGGATATATTAAAAATCTTTAATTCAAATTGAAAATCAACGGAGATGCCGAAAACAATGGCTTTTAGCTTACTGCCGCGCGAAAACGAGTATTTTTCTCTCTTTTCGCAAATGACCGTAAAAATTCAAGAGGCTTCGAACATTCTGGTCGAAATGATGCAGGACACAAACGGAAATTCCGAGTCTTATGCCAAACAAATCAAAGACGTTGAACACAGCTGCGACGAAGTAACGCACAATCTGACCGTTAAACTGAACAAGTCTTTTATCACGCCATTTGACCGCGAAGACATTTATACACTTTCGGTTGCGCTCGACGATGTGATTGATTACATTGACGCCGCCGCGCGCGCGATTTTGATGTATGACATCAAGGAAATTAACGAACATACACACCGTTTTGCCAAAGTTATTCAAAGTCTGGCAATCGAGCTGCATTCAGCCATCTCTATGCTGGAAAAGCCGGACGGTTTGAACGAGCATATCGTCGAAATTCATCGCCTGGAAAACGAAGCGGACGACATTTATTTTCGCGCCATCGGCGAGCTTTTCCGCAACTCGACCGAACCGGTAACGCTGATTAAATTTAAAGAACTTTACGAGATTCTGGAAAACGCCACCGACCGCTGCGAACACGTCGCTAATATCGTCGAAGGCATTATCTTAAAACACACCTGATTTAATGGTGAATGGTATTACCATTCACCATTCACCATTAAAACTATGGAAGGTCAATCAGTTGCATTCGGTTTGGTCGTTTTTATCATTTTCATAGCTCTGGTTTTTGACTATGTAAATGGTTTTCACGATGCCGCCAATTCAATCGCCACAATCGTTTCAACCAGAGTTTTGTCGCCTAGCGTCGCGGTGGCGTGGGCGGCGTTTTTTAATTTTATTGCCTTTGTCATCTTCGGCACTGCCGTCGCTAAAACAATCGGCGGCGATATGGTCAACATCGCGGCAATCCCGGCGGACGACCGGCTTTACGTTTTGCTCGGTGGTCTTCTGGGCGCGGTTATTTGGAATTTAATAACCTGGTATCTGGGGCTTCCGACTTCGAGTTCGCACGCGCTTGTCGGCGGCTACGCGGGCGCGGCGCTCGTCTCTTATATCGAACATTTCGGATTTAATGGAATGTCGTCGGTTTTAATAGCCGCCGGTTGGATAAAAACGCTGACCTTTATTGTGCTTTCGCCGCTCATCGGAGTAACTTTGGGTTTTGGGCTAATGGTGGCGGTTTACTGGATTTTTCGCCGCACGACGATTTCCAAAGTCGATAAGGGATTTCGCATCGGACAGCTTTTTTCTGCCGCCGCCTTTTCGCTCGGACACGGCGGCAACGACGCGCAGAAAACGATGGGAATCATCACTATTGTTCTTGTTTCGGGCGGATTCCTGCAAATGACGCCCGCCGGAAAGCTGCCTGATATTCCTCTCTGGGTTGTCCTTGCGGCACATGCTGCTATCGGTTTGGGAACGCTGTCGGGCGGGTGGCGAATTGTCAAAACGATGGGTTCAAAAATTTCGAAACTCCAGCCGGTCGGCGGATTCTGTGCAGAAACTGCCGGTGCATTGACACTTTTCGGAGCCACTTTTGCGGGAATTCCGGTTTCGACGACTCATACCATAACGGGCGCAATCGTCGGCGTCGGTTCAGCCCGACGGCTTTCGGCGGTCAAATGGGGCGTCGCGGGCAGAATTGTCTGGGCGTGCGGCACTGCCGTCGCTAAAACAATCGGCGGCGATATGGTCAACATCGCGGCAATCCCGGCGGACGACCGGCTTTACGTTTTGCTCGGTGGTCTTCTGGGCGCGGTTATTTGGAATTTAATAACCTGGTATCTGGGGCTTCCGACTTCGAGTTCGCACGCGCTTGTCGGCGGCTACGCGGGCGCGGCGCTCGTCTCTTATATCGAACATTTCGGATTTAATGGAATGTCGTCGGTTTTAATAGCCGCCGGTTGGATAAAAACGCTGACCTTTATTGTGCTTTCGCCGCTCATCGGAGTAACTTTGGGTTTTGGGCTAATGGTGGCGGTTTACTGGATTTTTCGCCGCACGACGATTTCCAAAGTCGATAAGGGATTTCGCATCGGACAGCTTTTTTCTGCCGCCGCCTTTTCGCTCGGACACGGCGGCAACGACGCGCAGAAAACGATGGGAATCATCACTATTGTTCTTGTTTCGGGCGGATTCCTGCAAATGACGCCCGCCGGAAAGCTGCCTGATATTCCTCTCTGGGTTGTCCTTGCGGCACATGCTGCTATCGGTTTGGGAACGCTGTCGGGCGGGTGGCGAATTGTCAAAACGATGGGTTCAAAAATTTCGAAACTCCAGCCGGTCGGCGGATTCTGTGCAGAAACTGCCGGTGCATTGACACTTTTCGGAGCCACTTTTGCGGGAATTCCGGTTTCGACGACTCATACCATAACGGGCGCAATCGTCGGCGTCGGTTCAGCCCGACGGCTTTCGGCGGTCAAATGGGGCGTCGCGGGCAGAATTGTCTGGGCGTGGATTTTAACGATTCCGATGGCAGCTCTGATTGCCGGCATTTCTTATTTTATCGTCAATATCATTCATAATTTAGTTATGTAATAAAAAAGAAAAATTAAAAAGTTTAAGGCAATAAAAAAAGCGTAAGGCAAAATATCACATATAATTTTGTTTTACGCTTTTTTTATTTAAGCAGCAGAGAAACGATTGTTAAAACTTTTTCCGAATCGAAATTAACCGGACGTATTTTCTTCATCGACCGGATTTTCCTTTGGCGCGAGCCAACCGGCAAAAAGTCCGGTGTTGCCGCTGTGTTCCAAAATATGTTTGTAGAGAACAGTTATCAGCGCGACGACCGGAATCGAGATAAAAACTCCGGCAATACCGGCAATCTGCTCGCCCGCCAAAACCGACAAAATAATTGCTAAAGGATGCAGGTGAATTCCTTCGCGCACGATTCGCGGGTAGATGACGTAATCCTGCGCGATGCGCAAAACAGCCAAAAATATGACGGCGTAGAGAGCAACCCACGGATTATCCGAAAAACTCGCTGTTATAACAACGATTACTGCTACCGTCAAAGGTCCAATCAGCGGAACAAATTCAAAAATTCCCGCCAAAATGCCGAGCAGAATAGCGTAATTCAAACCAATCAAATAAAAACCGACGGTGCAGAGCAAACCGATGAGAAAACAAGAAATCAGCTGCGCACGAGCGTAAGCAGCGAGCGTTTTGTTGAAATCTTCGAGAATTGCTTCGACGCGCGTGCGCCAATCGCCGTGCGGCAGAACGCGCAGCAAGGAGACGCGAAAAAGATTTATGTCTTTGAGAAAGAAAAACGCCAGAATCGGTATTAAAACAAGCCACGGCACATAAATTACGAGTCCTAATAAAAATTCTCCGACCGCACCTGTTATTCCGCCGGCAAAATCCGACAACTTTGCGCTGATATTATCCTGCAAATCTTTTGGCAGACTGTAGCGAAAACGAGTGTTGAGAAAATTAAATCGCTCTTGAAAAGTCGTGACGTAACTAGGCACTTTTTCAGCAAATTCCCTGGCTTGCTCACTGGCAAGCGGCGCTATGGCGGAAATGCCGACGCCTAAAACTGAAAAAACAATTACATATGCAATAGCGATCGGTATCGAGCGCGGTATCGCCTTGCCATTGCCTACCTTCTCGAACAAACCGCTTAACAATTTAACGAGCGGCTCCATCAAATACGCGAAAGAAATCGACAGAACCATCAAAAACAACAAATGAACCAACAGAGAAATTGTACTTCTGAAGAAATCAACGGCGAAGATAATCAGCAGCGTGATGATGACCACGCGCACGACGAGCCATGTAGACATTGTGAATTGAGTAAAAATAACCGGCAGCTCGCCCTTTTTCGTTTCGACGACGTCTTCTGTTTTGACTAACTCTTCCTTCGGCAATAATTGGGTTTCTTTGTCACTGTTATTTTCTGCCACGAATTTCTCCTTAATTGTTGGAATTTGAATTTTTCGGCGTTTCTTGATTTTCGGTTTTTGAAAAATTTTCAATCGCAAAACGCTTTTGCAGATTGTCCAGATTTTCCGGCTCAAATTTGTAAGATGAACCGGCGACTACGGCTTTGTTTTCATCGGTTAAAATAAAGCGGTTGGTAGCGACGGGCGAATTCGCCTTTAAATATTTTTTGTCCTCACCGTCGAGTGTGCCGCCATCCTTGCGCCGGAAGACATAAATGTAATCGAAACTGGCGTTTCTCATCGTCTGCAAATCCGTTTCAAGACTAGATTTCATGTCTTCTTGCGCGTTCGAGGTCGGCGTGCTTGAATCGGCTTTTTTGAGTGATGGACTCTCACAGCCAAAATTAAACAAAGCGATTAGAAATAAAAGGACGCCGGGAAATTTTGCACAAACTTTATAAACGGACAAAAATGCGCGGTTGAAAAAAGATGTAGTATTTTCCGGCTGCGGGCTGCCAATTTTTGTCTTGACGGTTTTCGCCTCAAATTTAATTTTCTTTGTCTTCATTGTCGTTATCGTTTTGAGCGTTTTGATTTTGATTGTCTGCCGCCTGTTTTTCTTCGAGTTGTTTGGTTTCTTCGGGCTTTGCCTGTTTGTCGCTTCCCGCGCCGGCGGAGGACGGCTCGCCTTTTTGGTCGCGGATTTTCAAGATTCGCGCTTCGTCGTCCTCGTATGCCATTTCACACCAACCGCTTTGCAGACATTTGTTGATAAAATCTTCGTTTTCCTTTACGTCCGAGAAAACGAAACGCGCGCCCATCTGCTCGCGTATTACCGGCGCCGGGTCTTCGATTTTCCCGCTCGTTATGTCCATCACGGATTTATAGATTTCAGGGTTTTTTGTGTAGAGATAATTCGGGTCGAGACCGTAAACATAATTATGTTTCGTATCGTAGAAAAACATTTTCGGAAAATCATCCCAGTTACAGTTAAAAATCCGCTCGCCTTCGGGAATGTTTTCATCCGCCCAAGCCATCGCGCGTCGGTATTTGTCGCTTGTTTCGTTGTTTCTTATGTCCCCGATTAAACCGCCTTCGTTGATGTTGAAAAGTGATTTTAAAACAGGCGTATTTTTCCAATTTTCTCCCGCCCAATTCGTCGTATTAAGACCGAAAAGATTATAAACCATCCAGACAACCAGCATCGCGCCTAAAGTCCAGGCGAATGTCTGTTTGACAATGCCATCGTAAATTTCACGTTTTTGCCCCTTCTTTTCATTGTCGAAAGACGGCTCGACATAACCTTTGAATTTTTCGGGAAAACGCTGAACACCCGAAATTAAAAATCCCCGCCAACTAAAAGCTGCAAAAAGAATCGCAAACGGCGGAAAATACTCGGCGTAACGTTTTGAGCGAAATTGCGCCGCCAGCAAAACGGTGGCGAACATCAGGAAAAACGTTGATTTTTCCGGCAGCTTTCCGTTTTTCGGATAGAACAAAATATAACCGACGAGCATTGCAATCAATGCAATCGGCAAGTTCAACATCAATTCCATCCCCGAAAACGGATACCATTCGCCGCCGACCGAGACCGCAAAATCCGAGCCGACTTTGAATTTCGTAAAAAAATGTTCGCTAAAAAGCCCGACATTTTGCGGAAAATACGGATTGACGACGTTTCCTAAAATCATTCCGGCGAAAGTGTAAATGAGCGGTCGCCATTCAAGTTTCTTTTCATTCCAGGCAATAATCAACGTCCAGAAAAAAGCGGCGATGAACAAAATCGGAAAAAGGCTGTAAGTCCAGACAAATACAAACATTAAAGGCAACAGCCAAACGTATTTACGCTCGAACAGCAGGTAGATTCCGACAACAGTATAAATGATTGTTAACGGCGGCGCTTTCGCCATATTTATACGATAAAAGAAAGAGTTGGCGCACGTTAAAAGTGCCGCGAGCCACAACAGCATATAATCTATTTTGTAGCGAAACATCAGCCAATAGACGGAAAAAATCGCCGCGCTGCCGAAGAAAATCGCTGCCATTTTCGCCGCCGTTACCGGCTCGAAAAACCACAAAAAAGGAATTTGCAAAAGATGAAAAAGAAAATGATGGTCGGCATAATCCTGCGCGTTTAAAACGGTCAAAGGCAGCCACGTAAATTCCGGCAGCCATCGTCCGTGCCGGAAATTTTCCCACAAAAGCGAACTCCAACGGATATGATAATAGCCGTCCCAATCGCCGCAGCAAATCGCCGATGTCGAAAATTGAAGCAAAATCATCAACAAAATGATGGTGAATAAACCGAAAAACAAATAAACCCAACGAATCGCTTCATCAGTTCCAAGCCATTGCCTCCAATTTTGCCTTGCGGCAGCGACGGGCAGTTGGGCAATTAAATCGCTTCTAATGGTTGCGTCGGCAGTGGCATCGTCGGGCTTATCGTAAAAAATCTCTTCCATTATTTAATTTGTATAAAAGCAATTTTAAGCTGCGGACAAAAAGAAAAATTCTGTGTAATAAGGATAAAATTCTTTCAAAAAAATTATCACGAAATCAAGGTAAATATCTATACGCAAAAGCAATTAAGAAGTAAAATCAAATTTGCGAGATAAATTCAACCAACGGCGCACGCTTATTATAAAAACGAAAAAGGCGAAACAGTTTTGATGCTTCGCCTTTTTTTCATTTTCCGATTGTAATTTTTTATATCTTTGCGATTGCCACAAAGCGGTTCGGCTTGGAAACCACGACTCCGCCTGCTCTTTCCTTACTGATGACAAACATCTTCGGTTTTTGTATTTTCAACTGCGCGTTAATCGGAACGATAACTTCGCCCGCTTGATTGACGTTAAATATGCCGCCGCTGACCGGCGTCTTGTCATTTTGCGCTTCATCTACAATCCAAAGCTGGTAAGTTTCTTGATTCGGGTCAAGCGCGGGCATATCACGTAAACGAAGATAACCTTTTTGCTGCGCGCTGCTCCAAACGACATCGCCTAAAACTCTCTTGTTGTCTTTCGCAGATGTCCAGCTTGTTTGAACAATGTCCGGCGCGGAAGCAAGTAGTTGCGCGCGCTTTTGCGCTGCCGACAATTCCGGCGTCGGAGGCTTTGAGGGTTGGGGAATACTGGCAATTTCAGGAGTTTTTGCTACGTTCGGCGTTCTGAAAATTTCAGGAGTTTTTACGGTTCCGGGGTTTCTCGCTGCTTCCTGATTTCTTCCTGATTCGGGATTTCTCGCGGTTCCACCATTCCTCAACGTTTCGTTATTCTCACCGGTCGCAGGGATTTTCGGGGATTCGGGAATCTCTGCGGTTTCAGGAGTTATTACAACTTCAGGAGTTTTTATGGTTTCAGGAACTCCCAAGGTTTCGGGAGTTTGAACAGTTTGTGGAGTTTTAGCTTCTTCGACTGATGGTCGAGTACGAGTCAGCCATAAATTAACCGCGAGCGCCACGCACGCCGCCGCCGCAACCGCCCAACCGAGCCATTGCCAAAAAGGTTGCTTTGTTTCCGCTTGATTTGCTGCTCTGGTTTCCTGTGCTTTAGCCGGAAAATTAATGACGTTTTGCGCGGTATCATTGCACCCAAAAAATTCGTCGGCACCGACTAAAATTTTAGCTCGCAAATTTGCCGGTAAAGTCTCGGAAACGTTTACATCGGTCAAACCGATTGCCGCCGCCGTCAATTCAAATGAAATGTCGTTTTCCAATTCGGGAAATTGTTTTTTTAATTGATAAAGCTCCGTCAATTCTTCTTGATTTAATCCGAAAACGGCTTGGTCGGCGAGCAGTTCAATCAGTCTGTTTTTTTGTATTTCGTTCATACTGTCGCCCCCTTGCTTCCGCCGGAATTTTCCGAGTCTAAATTTTCCCTGACCTGCATCAAGCCGCGTCGGGCGTGCGTTTTGACCGTGCCGAGCGGCATACTGAGCCTTTCGGCGATTTCCTGATGCGACATTCCTTGTATAATCGAAAGATGCAAAATTTGTTTCTGTTCCGGGCGCAGATTTTTCATCGCCCGCGCCGCTTCCTTCGCCTCGATGAAGATTTGCATATCGCGGTCTTTACTCTCAAACGGCTCGACGACAATCTCTTCTAAAGAATTTGTATTAGGCTGACGATTTCCCTTTCTCATCCAGTCAATCAGTCGCCGCCGCGCAATCATCGCTACGAAAGTCGTCTCCGACGCTTTAGTTTCGTCAAAGCGTTCCGCATTTTTCCAAACGTCTATAAAAATTTCCTGCACGGCATCTTCGGCTTCTTCCGCGTTCGGCAACATCCGGCGCGCCAGTGACCACACCAAACCGCCGTAAGTGTCTAAACACTCTTGAACGGCTGAATTTTGTCCGGCTGCAATGCGATTTAGAATAGTCTGAGCCACAACTTTTATCTTCTTAGAAAAGCAGTTTTGAGTTAGTCAGTCAATTTCAAGCTACTCTATTTCAAAGCATTTTCAAAGTCGGCGCAGAGCGCAACACCCGATTGCAGCCTCAATTTTTCACCTAAATCGTCACTAAATTTTTCTATCTTATGCCGCGCGTTCTATTGACGATTTTCTTAATTTTTCATCCTCCCGAAGAGTGAAAAAAATCTTTCGCTTCTTGGTATTTAATTCGATTGTATCGAGAAATCAGATGCAAAATACGGCAAAATAAAAAAATAAGTCCGCCGAAACGGTTAAGAGTTTTTGTTAGCAAAAACAGTTACAAAAAGTTTTAACAGTCGGCGCAAAAACATCGGCTGGCTGAGAGATTTTATTCGGAACAAAGAATAAAATTACAGACCGGTTAGCAAAGGAACGTAAAGTTTTGCGCGCTTATTTTCAAACGCGCCGAGTTTTAAGCTTCCGTCGCCGACTGTAAAAGATAGTGTCGCGCCGCCGTTGCCGGATTTCGCCGCGATTGATTTGGCAGTAAATTTTGCGCGCTGTTCGCGGGGTTTTAGAAACTTGTAAGAATTTTCGATTTGCCCGCTTCGCAAAACCGTTGCGTTAACATTGGCGTTGAGATTTTGCGGAAAAAAAACGTTCATATTTCCTTTTGCGAGCAGAACGTCGGCGTTTCTGCCGCGCCAAATGCTTGTCGGGATTGTAACGTCAACGTTTCCGCTGCCGATTGTGGCGGTAAGCGTTCCGCCGACTAAATCGAGTTTGGCGTTCGACTCCAAAACCTTTATTTGAATTGCGCCTTCGACTTTCGACAAATTCAAATCACCGCGTCCGCCGTCAATTTCCAAATCGCAAAAAACTGGAGCTTTTATATAATAATCAACTCGAAACGGCATATTCAAAAGGTTTTTGGGAAATTTTTTCGCCGCGCGCTTCATATAGTTTTTATCGAAAGTTCCGACCGTTTCGACGCGAATATGCCTGAAATCTTCGTTGATAACAAAAGTATTTATTTGAGCGAGCAAAGCCAAATCGTTCTCGTTAGCGGCTTGAACTTCCACTTCCGCCGTAATTTCAACTTCCGCTTTCTGCCAGCCTTCAATCGTTATCGAGCCTATCGGCGCACCGACAATCGAAATTGTTCCGCCCGAGCCGAAATCAATGTTTTCGGTTTTATAAGTCGTGCGTTTGAGAAGCGGCGCAGGATTGGCAACGACAATCTGTCCGAAAGAAGACGAAGACAAAAAAAGAAAAAATGAAACCGCAGATAAACACAAACGAATACAAGTTTTTTTCAATTTTATAATTTGTTTCATTCTTCTAACTCGAAAGTAAATTGATTGGTGGAAATTTGAGGTGAAAATAAAATCTGCGTTATCTGCGTTTATCTGCGGTTAATTTTACCGGCGAATGAACGAAATGCTTCCGCGCTGGTTTGTTACGGTTAGAGTTGCGCTGCCGTCGCCGAATCTGCCGACGACGCGCCGACCGTCGCTGACAAAATTCAAACCGGAACCGGCGGCAAAAGAACCGAGCGAGATGCTGCGCGTCGATGGAGCGGTGGCAACGAGGCGAAATGAAGAGTTAAAAGGAATACGAAGATTTATATTGCCGCGCATCGAACTAATCCGGTAGTTGCCTTCGCGCTTAATATCGCCGTCGAAGAAGATGTCGCCCATAACATTCTCGGCGGCAACCGCGCTTGAGCTGATATTCGTTAAAGTTATATCGCCCTCGCTGGAGATATGCGCGCGAACAAGTCCGCCGCCGATATTGCTGACATTCAGATTTCCCATCCTGGTTTCAATGTCAACCATCGAAGTGTAAGGGACTTTGATGAGAAAATTGACGTTTCCGACTTCGTTCCTGCCTTGATTGTCTTTGACCAGATTGATGTTGATTATACCGCTCAAACTTTGCGGTTCGATATTTGCCACCGGCGCTTCCAAATCAGCCACAATCTTGACTTCCGCTTTGTCCCAGCCTTCGACCGTAATCGTGCCGGAGCGGTTTAGCAATTGCAGACGAACGTTTTTGCTTGCCGGATAAGTTCTTGTAAATCTTTTCTGCGCCGCGACGCCGATTGCCGAAGACGCAAAGAAAAAAACTACGGTCAACAGAAGAATCGTAGTTTTTAAGTTTGTAAAACGGGTAAATAATTTTTTCAATTCCAAATTCATTTTCAAAACTAAAACTATAAATCGGAAAATTCACGAAGAAGAGCCATTTTTTCATTCAAAGCCGAATCCAGCATTTCGCCTGAGAGTTCGTCCTGCGGATTTTCCTGCAAAATTCTGTCGTATTCAAAAACAACCTGATTTATCTCGTTCAAATTGCGGTCAAACGCCTGGCGCAGATGATTGTTCCATTTTGTGCGTCTTGCTTCGACGCGCTTGTTCCAGTAATCAATCGCACCTTGTTGTTCCTTGACGCGACGCTCTCGCGCTTGTTCCGGCATTTCGACCAAACCGAATTTACCGAGAACTCGCTGAAAAGCGCCTGGCGGCGCGGAAGTGGCAGCAGAAGTATTTACGGAAATATCTGTGTCTTGCCCCGTATAATTTGTAAAACCGACAACCGTCAGCAAAGAACTGACGAGCGCAACACCAAAAACCGTAGCCAAAACCTGCGAAGACGAAAATCGCCAGCTATTATGTCGAATCTTTGCAAGAAATCCCGTTTTAACCGATTCATTTTGCACCGGACGAATTTCCGGTTCAATCTCGCTTTCGATAATATTATTTATCCGACACCACAGAGCTTTTGAATTCGGCGGCAAAAAATTTTCGGTTTCGTCCAAAGCGCAAAAATCCAGAATCATCGCAAACTCTTCGCAAACCTTGGCGCACGGCAAACATAACGCCAGATGCGTTTGGACATTCATCGAAATTGTTTCATTCAGTTCATTGTCCAAAAACAAGCTGATTAATTCTTGGCATTGCTTACAGTTCATCGGTTTAATACAGGAGAAAGTAAAATTTAATTTAACACTCGCGCTTTGTTTTGCGGATTCAACTAATAGATTGCAGCGGAAAGTTTTAGGTTGCCTTGCAAAAAATTTACGCTTTGTTTTGTTTGAACAACAAACCGCGCAGTTTGAGACGCGCTTTGTGAAGTTGAGATTTTGATGTTCCCACAGAAATATGAAGTATTTTCGCAACTTCTTCGTGTTCGTAGCCTTCGACATCGTGCAGCAAAAACACATTTCGGTAACCGGGCGGCAATTCCGAAACGGCTTTGGTCAAACCGATGCGGTCGAGAACCGGCATACGGGCTTGATTTTCCGTTCCCGGCACGATTTGTTCGGGAATCTCCCCATCTTCCGATATTCTTTCGTTTTTTACACTGCGCCGCCGAAAGTGCATCAAAACCTGATTAACCGTCAAGCGATGCAGCCAGGTTGAAAAAGCCGATTCACCGCGAAAGCTGCCGATTTTGCGAAAAAGCTGTATAAAAACTTCCTGCGTCAAATCTTCCGCTTCGGTCTGGCTGCTCGTCATCCGCAGACACAAACCGTAAGTCCGACGATGATAACGTTCATAAAGCAATTCAAACGCGGAGATATTTCCCGAGGCGGCAAGGCGCGTCAATTCAAAATCGGGCGTATCGGCTGCAACAATTTCCGTCTCGGCGGGCGAAGAGGAAACAAACGCGGAAATATTCGCAATTTCCTCTGTCTGAAAAACGCCGTCGCGCTCAATAGCTATCGAAGCTGATTCCATAGAAGCTCCTAAAAGATTGTTTTCGGAATTTAATAAATTGTCTGTGTCTATGATGTGCCACCTCCAAATTCAGGTTGCTTCCCCGCCTTGTTATTTTAGTTTTAAAACCCGAAAAGGTAAACACTTTTATGAACTTAATAATCGCGGAATTGAATCGAACGGAATTTTTACGAAATTTATTAAATCGTTTTCCGTTGTCTACCAAATAATGCATTAGCTGATTTGTCATAACCCGAATTTGCACCTTTGCAGGAAATTTTCCGGTGATTTATCGAATTAATTTCAACTTAAGATTTAAAGTTTTTCGGCAGATTTTGCCAAACTTCAAAATACTCGTGCTGGAGTTCTGCGGTTTCCATCGCAAAGCGCGTCGGGCGAATAATATAACGCGACTCAAACATAAACGCCATAGTGCCGGAAAGTTTCTGCGGCTTTAATTCAGTATTCGATGCTTTTTCAAATGCATCAGCATCGGGACCGTGCGCCGACATTTGATTATGCAGACTCGCGCCGCCTGCGACAAAACCTTCTTCTTTAGCGTCGTATTGCCCGAAGCACAAACCCATAAATTCCGACATATAATTGCGATGAAACCACGGCGGGCGAAACGTATCTTCCTGCACGAGCCAGCGGTCTGGAAAAATTACGAAATCGCAATTCGCAACGCCGATTTCCGGCGAAGGCGCGGTTAAAACCGTGTAAATACTTGGGTCTGGATGGTCAAAAGAAACCGAGCCGATTGTATTAAATCTTCGCAAATCGTATTTATATGGCGCGTAGTTTCCGTGCCAGGCGACGACATTCAAAGGCGAGCTTTTTATTTCCGTCGTCCAAAGATTGCCGCCGAATTTCGCCGTCAATTCAAACTCGCCGTCTTCATCTTCAAACCAAGCGACAGGCGTTTCAAAATCGCGCGGATTCGCCAAACCGTTCGCACCAATCGGACCTAAATCAGGCAGACGAAAATGCGCCGCGTAGTTTTCGCAAATGTAGCCGCGCGCATCGCCGTCCGGTAATTCGACGCGAAATTTCAAACCGCGCGGTAAAACACAAATCTCACCCGAACCGATTTCGACAATTCCAAGTTCGGTCAAAAAACGAACGCGATTTTTCTCCGCGACAACGAGCATTTCGCCGTCAGCATTATAGAAAAATCTATCCGTCATATTTTTGTTGCAGGCGAAAATATGAATGCCTAAACCTGTTTGCGAGAAACTGTCGCCGCAGCCTACCATCGTGACAATGCCGTCAATAAAATCCGTCTCTGTTTGCGGCAAAGGCTGCGGATTCCAGCGCAGTTGGTTCGGCGTCGTAACTATTTCATCGAACTTTGAAAGAAAATGATTATTTTCGATTTGCCGAAAAGGTTTGTGTAGAACCGACGGTTGAATGCGATACGTCCAGGTACGTTTATTCAAAAGGCGCGGCGTGGTAAAAGACGTTCCCGAAAACTGTTCGGCGTAAAGTCCGAGCGGCGCTTTTTGCGGCGAATTGCGTCCAACGGGCAACGCACCTTTAACAGCTTCGGTGGCGAATTCGTTGCCGAAACCGCTTTGATATTTCAATTGTTCTTCGCTTGTCGTCGGTGTCATTTATTTTTAGGATTTCTTTTCGACTTGTTGTAAATAAGCTGAAATATTTACGCGGATTGTTCGAGCGTTTTTTGGTGAATCTCGCGGTCAATCAATTCAGCGGCTGCGTTAACGGGCGCAAGATGCGCGGCTTGATTTTCGAGCGTTTCGTCTTGCGTATTTTATTTTGCGAGTAAGTGTTATGCTTTCGACTTTTGTAAAGCCTTCGGCAAACCGACGCTTTTTAATGTCTCGTTGGCTTTTTCAACTTTTTCCTTGAACAAAACTTTATCTCTGTATTTGCCCAGCGATTTGTCAATTTTAACTATCGGCAGTTTCGATTCGTTTAATTCCTCAATTTTTTTCATCGCTTTAACTCCTTCGTCTGACCAAAAACGCTTCGTATTCGACGCCTCTGACAAATTCCCGCCACTCGCCTTCTCGCTGTCCGTATAACTCAAAATCTTCCGTAATTTCGCCCAAATTGTTCGTCAATCCGATTCGGTAAAGCCTCGTCCGCGATTTCGTGCTGCCCGTCGCGTAAATCCAAGCCTCTGGATATTTATCGGTAAAAGCGTAAACGGTAGCGGCAACTGTCGCCAGAACTTTTTGACTGTCGCCGTTGTCTGAAATAACCGTGTCGTCAACTTTGCCCGTTTGTAAATCTTTATCGCCGAAACCGAGATTGTAAAAATCCTTCAAATTGGTTTCCGAATACTGAACAATCTTTGAAATCTCGCCTTTTCCGCCGACGCTCACAAACTCAAAAACGGTCAAACTCTCATCGGATTTAAGCTCGTAGCGCGGAAGCATCATATGATTGGATTTTTGAGCGTTTCGGTTTGCATATTTTATTTTGCCGCGAATAACACAATAACTACTAGATTGTGTGCTTATTGTTACTTAGTAGGTTGCCAAACGTATTCGCCTTTATGATTTATGTAGCCCTTTTTGTCATCTACCATAACCATTGCGACGCCGCCAGAAAATCCCCAAGCCAAGTTAAAAATTGGTTTAACTACAAATTTTCCAGATTTATCAATGTAACCATATTTACCTTTTACCCAAACTCTAGCCAAACCTTTAGAAAAGCCATATGCTGAATCATATTTAGGCTGAATGACAATTTTACCAGTTTTATCAATATAACCGTCATAACCGTTATACTTAACGACGGCTAAACCTTCGTGAAACTCGTTCGGGTCATCAAATTGGGGTTGAATTGCAAACCTTCCTGACTTGTCAACAAAGCCCCATTTTTCTCCTACTCTTACGGCTGCAAGTCCTTCCGAAAAAAAAATATCAATTAGTGTTACAGTTTTAGGAAAATGGATTGCAATTTCTCCAGCTTTGTTTATATAAAATTCTTTATTATTAACGATTACTTGGGCTAAACCTTCGGAAAACGAATGTGCGTCATCAAATTTCGGTGGAATTACCAACTTACCAGTTTTATCAATGTAACCAGCTTTACCGTTTATAACCACATCCGCTAATCCTTCGGAAAACATCCAAGCGGAATCAAACTGAGGTTTGATAACAACTTGTCCTGTTTTATCTATGAAGCCATACTTTTCGTTTATTTTGATGCGAACTAAACCATCAGCAAAATAGTAAGCATTTGGTAGTGTCAAAGGAATGACTAATTTTCCCGCACAATCAACATAACCCCATTTCCCGTTACTTTCGACCGCACCTAAACCGTCGTAAAACGGATAATTATAATCAAAACGAGATTCGACAATTACTTTGCCCGTAGCATCGATATATCCAGCTTTGCCATTCACTTCTATTTGATGTAACTCGCACGGTTCTTGTTTCTTTTCCTGAGCGCAAATAGAAATTGTAAAGAGAATAATTAAAATTATTGAACTGCTAACTATTTGCATAATGTTTCGCAAACAAAAATGTTCCTTATAACCATAAGCATCCAACTTATTATTGAGCGAAAACCTTTCTGCTCAATTATTATTCACGGCTAAAAATTCTCATAAATTCCCGCGTTTCGCTTGTTCTTCTTCAATAGAAACAAATAACGCTTTGAAATTTCCTTTGCCGAAGCCTTTGCAGCCTTTTCTTTGCAAAATTTCAAAGAAAACGGTCGGGCGGTCTTGGGTGTTTTTGCTGAAGATTTGTAATAGATAACCTTCTTCGTCGCGGTCAACGAGAATTCCGAGGCGTTTTAAATCTTCGATGTTTTCGTCAATCTCGCCGATACGCGCCGGGATTTCGGCGTAATACGAATCGGGAACGCGCAGGAAATCGACGCCGTTCGCCTGTAATTTTCCGACGGTTGAAATGATGTCTTTGCACAGCAGCGCGACGTGCTGGACGCCGGGCGTTTTGTAGTAGTCGAGATATTCCTGAATCTGGCTTTTGCGCTTGCCTTCCGCCGGTTCGTTTATGGGGAATTTGATGTTGTGTCCGCCGTCCGACATCACGATTGACATCAGCGCCGAATATTCGGTTGAAATATCTTCATCGTCAAACGTGATGTAACGCTCGAAACCCATCACGTCGCGGTAATAATTGCACCACGTTTCCATTTTGCCGAGTTCGACGTTCCCGACCATATGGTCAACCAGCACGATGCCGACATCTTCGCCCGCGATTTGCTGCTCGGTAAAACCGGGAAGAAAAACGCCGCTGTAATTGTGTCCGTTATTGTTGTTATAAGAAATAAACGAGTGAATCGTGTCGCCGTAAGTCCGAATCGCCGCCCGCCGCACGCTGCCGTTTTCGTCCGTCATATCATACGGCTCAATCGCCGATTGCGCGCCGCGTCTGACAGCTTCGGCAAACGCAAAATCGGCGTCCTCGACCTGAAACGCAATATCATAAACGCCGTCGCCGTGCTGCCTGATATGCTCGCTTCCCGCGTGTTCGCCCGACAGCGGCGTCGTCAAAACAAACGCCGCACGACTCTGCCGCACGACATACGAAGCCGTCTCTCGATTCCCTGTCTCAAGTCCCGAATACGCAAGGCGCGAAAAGCCGAACGCCTTCCGATAATAAAACTCAGCTTGTTTGGCGTTGCCGACGTAAAACTCGACGTGATGTATTTTTTTTAAGCCTAAAGGATTTTTTTGGTCTGTCATAATTGCCTCAAATTTTATTTATTTTCTTTTTCTGAAATGTTTTCGCTCCAAAGCGTAAATTGACGGTCATTTTTTGTATAAAAATCAAATCCTACTTGAAAAACTTCCTTTCTTTTGTCAGGAACAGTAATTTCAAAAGATGTCTTTTCTCCTAAAGCTAAATAATTCTTTTGCAGACCTGTTCCGCAACTGCAGGAAGAATAGTCAAATTTAATTAATTGTGAACTAACAAGACCTTCCACATTTTTGAAATTAAAGCCGCAGATTTGATTTTTAGAATAACCCATAAAATACACATCTTGTGGACTATTGTTTACAACTTCAAATTCCGCAGTATAAATGTTTTCATTTTAACAATTCGCTTAAAGTTCACTTCCAAATCCGCAGATTTATTACCAAATTGCGAGCTTGTTTCGATTGTTGAGATTTTTGGAAAAACGAAGTAAAAGCAGACCCAAGTTAATGCTACACCAATTAAAAATGCTGAAACTGCAACAATTAGGCTAGCACTTAATTTTTTCATAATTTTCTCCGTGTAAATAATTATTTTCTCACACCAAATGATTAAATAAAATTTTCTTGCACCGCGTTAAAAGACGCAAACAAAACCGTCAGACAAATAAGAAGCAAAATTGTTCACGCTCTAAAAGGCATAAATCAATTCTTCCGATTAAAAATAAAACCGTTCTCAACTTTTTCCATTCCAATTTTCGGATAATAAGCAAGCGCACCGGGAACGGAAAGAAGCAGAACCATCGAATTTTCGCCCACCGCTTCGCGTGTCATTTCAACTAATTTTCTGCCGACGCCAGCTTTTTGAAAATTTTTTCTGACCGCTAAATCCGCCAGATAACAGCACCACGAAAAATCTGTCAAAGAACGTGAAATACCGATTAATTCTGAATCCTTCCAAGCACTGATAACTAAATTCGAATTAGCAAACATTTTCTTGATTCGCGCCGCGTCGTCAATCGGGCGCGGCAAACCGGCGCTGCGGTAAAGCTCGATTATTTTTTGCGCGTCAATCGGAACATTCGTTTTATATTCGATTTCATCCATTTTATTTACCGAAACTTTCGATATATTTGCGTGTCGTCTCTTTCAGTTCCGCGTAGGACGAAATGACATATAGAATCGGTTGCATATCGGAGTAATCGTAATCCTGGTTAATAACTTCATTCAAATCAAACGGGCGACGCTCGACGTTATCGGTAAAAGCGTTTTCGAGTTCACCGAAGCTGGATAATAAACCCGCGCCGTAAGCCTTTAATTCGCCGTTTTCTTCGACCAGACCGAATTCGACTGTAAACCAGTAAAGCCGTCCGAGTTCTTCCAATTGCTCATCCGAAGCGATACGAGCGCCGCGTCCGATGAATTGGGAAAAATCGGCGAAATCCGGATTCGTAAAATTTGGAATATGACCGATAGCTTCGTGAACGATGTCGGGTTCGGGCGTGTATTCCGGGCGCGACGTGTGGCGGATATATTGGGTGCAGAGCATCGTGCGATGTTCGAGCCAGCTTAAAAATCCGCGCGTTTCGACTAGTCCTTCAATCGGTGCAAGTTGAAAGCCGGTCAACTCGCCCAACCGCCGGTTCATTTCTGATAATTGCGGAATCTGCCGGGTCGAAATGCCTAGTTTCTTTTTTGCTTCCAGATAAAACGAAGACGCGCGTTTCGCCTGAATTTCTTCTAATTTTGTCGCCACGATTTGCCAGACTTGTTGTTCTTCCGGCGTGTATTCGACATCGATGATTTTGTGTTCCGGGTCTTCGCGGAAACGCTTGGAAAGCGATGCGATATAATCGCGGCGCGTGCGGTAAGCCATATCGTTCGCGCCCGGGTGGTCGAGCGCGAGCTGGTTTATTTTCTCGAACTTCATATCCCGAAATTCGGGAAGGTTGTTGTTTGAACTTCCAGTAAAAGCAGGTTCGTCAATCTTTTGGGTTGCGGTTTGGTTTTCCATTTCGGCTCGTCTCCCGTATTCAAATTTAAAAATAATTTTGCGGATTACTTATTATAATTGATTTGATAAGCAATATGAATGGTAAAGTTTTGTTTTCCGTGAGGAATTGCTTTATATACTAATAAAAAGGTAAAGCAAGAGTTAGAAGTGTCGGCTATTTTTTTAAGCGTTTTGCGCCTTTGTCGGACATATTTTTTTAATTCAATAAATTCGGTTGGATTATTAGGGTTTGTAGGTTAAAAGATTTTAGAAAATAAAAAACAATTCTCCAATTTCAAATAAATTTAATATCGGCTCACATAGCCAAACCGCCGTCGGCTTGTATGACTTGACCGGTAATGTAACGCGCCGCGTCAGACAGCATAAAGCAAGCTATTTCAGCAACTTCCCGCACATTTCCCAAACGTTTGAGCGGAATGCTTTCCAAAATTTTCGCGCGGTATTCGGCGTTCATCTCGCTTGCCATTTCGGTTTCGATTAAGCCGAGCGCAAGCGCGTTGACCGTGATTTTGCGGCTCGCAACTTCTTTTGCCAGAGCTTTCGTCAGCCCGATCATTCCGGCTTTTGACGCCGAATAGTTTGATTGTCCGAGCATTCCGACGACGCCGCTGATTGAGGAGATATTCAAAATCGCGCCGCCTGTTTCATTTTTCATCATCGGTCTTAGAACAGCTTTCGAGAAATTCCACGCGCCTTTCAAATTCGTGTCAATAACGGCGTCCCAGTCGCCTTCCTTCATCCGCAAAATCAATTGGTCGCGTGTTATTCCGGCGTTGTTTATCAAAAAATCAACTGTGCCGAACGCGCCTTGCGTTTGTTTAACAAAATCGGCTGACGCTTCCGTATCCGCCACATCGCACTGCACCGCAAAAACTTTCACACCTAAATTTTCAATTTCCGCTTTTAATTTCTCTGCTTCATCCGCACTTTTCGCATAATTAAAAGCGACATTCGCGCCGCGTTTTGCCAGTTCCAAAACAATCGCTTTTCCGATGCCGCGCGTTGCGCCCGTAACGATTGCCGATTTTTCCGCAAATTGTTTTTCGTTCATAAATATCAATCTAATACCGTATCTTTACCCGTTTAAAGCGTTACGCTGAATTGCGAAAAGCTGGTTGACGCCTATTTCCGCCAGTTCGAGCATTTCGTTCATCTGCTCGCGGTCGAACGGCGCGCGTTCGGCTGTGCCTTGCAGTTCGATGAATTTTCCCGCGCCCGTGCAGACGATGTTCATATCGACTTCGGCGTTTGAATCTTCGGTGTAGCACAAATCCAAAATCGGTGTGTTTTCAATAATTCCGACGCTAACTGCCGCAACTTCCGAGAGAAGCGGCGAAGTTTTCAAAGTTCCCTTCGATAAAAGGCGTTTGCAGGCGAGATTAAGCGCGACATACGCGCCGGTAATCGAAGCGGTGCGCGTGCCGCCGTCGGCTTGCAGAACGTCGCAGTCGAGAAAAATCTGTCGCTCGCCGAGCATTTTTAAATCAACGACGGCGCGCAGACTTCGACCAATGAGACGCTGAATTTCCTGTGTTCTGCCCGATGGACGCTGCGTTTCGCGGTTCGTGCGCGTGTGCGTGGCGCGCGGCAGCATCGCGTATTCAGCTGTAACCCAGCCCGTTCCTTTGTTGCGCAAAAACGGCGGAACTCGCTCTTCAATCGTCGCCGTGCAGATAACTTTCGTGCCGCCGACTTCGATTAAAGCCGAACCTTCGGCGTAAGGCGAAACATTGGGCGTAATGCGCGTGTTTCTCAACTGGTCAAATGTTCGGTTGTCTGTTCGCGTGTAATTCATTTTAGGTTTATTTTAACAGCAGATAAACGCGGATTTTTGATGATAAATATATTGACTTTATTTGTTTTCATCTTGTTTTTATCTGCGGTTAATTATTCGTTTAATTTGTCTAATCCGAAAACTTCAACTGCTTCCAATTTCGCGGGCTTTACGCCGAGAAATCTTTCCGCGACGCGCGCGAAACGTTCCGCCGCGTCAGTTACGTAAAAATGGTCTAAATCGTCGCACAATTGCCGCTCGCCTGCGTGTTTCGGCGGATGGTCGTTTGCCAGATTTTTTTCATTCAATATGTTTTCCACTTCTTCGGCGGTCGCTTCGCCCGAATCGACGAGCATAACATTTTCGCCGACTGTTTTCTGTATGACGCGGCGCAAAATCGGATAATGCGTGCAGCCCAAAACGAGCGCATCGACATTTTTTTCGACGATTTTCTGCAGGTATTTTCGGGCAATTGAACGAGTTTCCGGCTCGTCTGTCCAATTTTCTTCCGCCAGAGACACGAAAAGCGGACAAGGCGTTTCGAGAATTTCCGCGCGCGCGCTCGCTTTTCTTATCGCTTCCGAATAAGCATGGCTTTGCACGGTTGCTTCGGTTGCAATTACGCCGATACGCGGATTTGCTCGGTCATTTGTCAGCCGGACAGCTTTGCGCGCGCCGGGTCCGATGACGCCGACAACTTCGACGCCGATTTTCTCGCGGATTTTCGGCAGCGCAAGAGCCGACGCAGTGTTGCAGGCGACGACCAGAAGTTTTATGCCGCGAGCAGCGAGAAACTGTGAATTTTCTATCGCGTAACGTTCAACCGTCGCCAACGATTTCGTGCCGTATGGAACGCGCGCCGTGTCGCCCAGATAAACAAACCGCTCGCCTCGCAGCTTTTCGTGCAGCGCGCGATAGACGGTTAAACCGCCGACGCCCGAGTCAAAAATCCCGATTGGCTGTTGATTGAAGACAAGCATTTTCTAAAAAATTATTTAATTTCGGAAAACCTGAAATCGCTAACTATAAAATCGGCGCGGCTAGAAATCAAATCAATAAGAGATAAAACCAAGAATTAATTTTATTGATTTTTACGGAAACATCTCACAAATCCGAAAATTTGTTTTGGTGATTATTCTCTTCGGAGCGATACCGATACTTGCAAAAATTGCCTGATAAGAAAGTTGTTATTATTAAACCGTAAATCTATCGGATTTCACAAGCGATTTCAGCATTAATCACGCAAAAAAGGCTTGGGTCGAAAATCTTCCGAAGCGTCTTGAAATTTCACAAGTCAAAACTCTTGTGCATAAATTTCTCGGTTTTGTTTCGCATCTGAAAAACGTCTCGCGGCGAATAAAATTTACAGAGAAAAAAGATTATGAGTTTTGAAACGAAAAAAGATGTTCTCGATTGGTATGAAAAACAACCCAGAACTTTGACCAAAGAATTTATTGACCGAATCGCCTGGCAAGATATAAAAAAATACCCGCTCGACGAAAAATTAGTGCCGGTTTTGCTGTATATGCGCGATGTCGAAGCCTTAACCGATATGTATTACGAAGAGCTGCGCCGCACTCCGACAGGCAAAGACCCGATTATTAGCAAGTTTATGGAGCGTTGGAGCAACGAAGAGCAGACGCACGGCGAAATCTTAAATCGTTTTCTGAACGAAGCCGGAATTGAAACCGACGAAAAATGGCAGACACAGGTCAGACGAGCCGTTTCGCGCTTTTATACCGTTAATAATTACCTGATAACTTCTCTGACAAATCTTGTCGGCAAAAAATTTACGGCTACTCATATGACTTTCGGCGCGATTCACGAAATGTCTACGACGCAGGGTTATCGCCGTTTGGCAGAACTTGCGAATCACCCGGTTTTGACCGAAATCTTACAAGGCATCATCCGTGAAGAATCGGCGCACACGCATTTTTACAGAAGCATAGCGCGGCTTGAATTAAGAAATTCCGAATTTTCTCAAAAATTAGCCAGATTTATTGTCGGAAACTTCTGGACTCCGGTCGGCAGCGGCGCGAAACCGAAAACCGAATCCGATTACACGATTGTCACGCTTTTCAGCGGCAAAGACGGACTTGAATGGATTGACAAAAACGTTACGCAAAGAATACAAAATCTACCGGGTTTTCAAGGCATAACCAAGGTGAGCGATAAAATCGGCGAGATTGTTCTACAGCAAACTTCAAAAATTTAGTTTTTCAAAAATTCTCCTGTAAATCGGCAGACTTTTTTCTTCGACGGCGATTTCCCTTTCGGTTTTTACGGAGAAAGGATTTTCGGCAGTTTCAATCTCGCGCAGGTTCACATTTTTACGAAAAACCGTGAACATCTCGTCCGCCAGAAAATCAACGTCAGTTTGAACAAAGATTTTGCCGGAAATTTTCAAGTGTTTGACAACAGTTTCGACTATATTTTCGTTGACCATCCGGCGTTTGGCGTGGCGCTTTTTATACCACGGGTCGGGAAATTGAACGGTAACTGTTTGCAAAACGTTGGCGGGCAATTCTTTGAGCAATTTGTCGAGCGCAAGGCTCGCGTTGCAAAATTCGTAACGCAGATTAATCAAATCTTTTTCAGCCGCCAACCGGTTTGCTTCGCCAACGAGCGGCTCGCGAATTTCCACACCGAGAAAATTCCATTGCGGTTCGAGTTCAGCCATTTTTAACAAAAATCTGCCGCGCGCGCTGCCGATGTCGAGAAATAGAGGCAGTTTCGGGCGGGCAAAAGCCTTTTCAATCTCAAACGGCTGCGGCAAAATTCGGTAAAACGGCGCAAGCGGATTAACGTGCTGGTGAATGCGAACTCTCATACAATTTCCGAATTTCAGAATACAGATTGTAAAACTATTGTGCTTTGTAACTAAAGTTTTACGAATTTCATTAATAACAAAACGCTCAAGATACAGGTGAAAATAAAAATGCCGAGCGCAATCAAACCGGAGATTTCTGCCGTTGCACTGACTTGGCGCGGATTTTTGTGCAAATCTTTTGGAATTTGGACAAGTCCGTAAATCGCGCCGGTAACGAGTCCGCCGAGATGTCCGAAATTATCGACAATCTGATAAGCGACGATTCCGAAAGCGGTGATAAATCCAATATTTATCAGCATACTTTTCAGAAAATCAGGCGGTAATTGCCGTTTGCGGCGATAACCGTAAACCGCCAAATATCCGATCAAACCCATAATTCCGCCCGATGCGCCAATCGAGATAACATCGGGCATAAAAAACAAGCTGAACAACCCGCCGCCGATTGCCGCCAGCAGAAAAACCGTCGCCAGATGCGCGCGATTTGAAAGGCGTTCGATTAAATTGCCGAAGCCGTAAAGCGCCTGCGCGTTAAAATAAAGATGGAGCGGGAAAAATCCGTGCAAAGTCGCCGCCGTCAAAAGCCGCCAGTATTCGCCTTTCAGAACAAGCGGTTTGACCAGACCGGCAATCTCCGCCGACTTATCGCCGACATCGAGAATTGACACTGCACTTTCGGTCAAAAGTTGGAAAATCGAAACGACGACAAGGCAGCCGACTAAAATATACGAATAAAAAGGTTTCGTCAGTTGTCCCTGCCGAATAAAATTAGTCGCTTCGGGCGATGGAATCAAATCTTTGAGCGACAGTTTTTTCGCGTAATAAATTCCCCAAATGCCGCCCGTCAAACCGAACAAGCCGAGAATAAAGAAAATGCTGCGAAACAATTCTTCGATTGTAACGAATCCGGCAGCTAACTCGAACAAAAGAAAAACGGTTATCAAAACTCCGAACGCCAGAAACCAGAGAGACCTTCGGCGTATCGCCGTTTTCTGATTTTTCAGAAATTCTTCGGGCGTAAGCTGCGGTGCGTCATCTTCTTCTTCAGATTTTTCGTATTGTAAGGACATATATCAGATGTCTTCTTTTTAATCGAGACAGTTATTAATTGTAGATAAATGTTGTTTGAAATAGAAATCAGTTTCAGCTATTTTACCAATCGGTTGACGACCCGTTACGAATAGTTTTATCATTCATATTCGCACGCCGGGGTGGCGAAATTGGTATACGCACTAGACTCAAAATCTAGCGGGAGCAATCCCATGTCGGTTCGACTCCGACCCTCGGCATATTCACCTCTTTTTACAAATCTTTATTTCCAATTACTTATTTTGTAACTCTATACGATAACTTTCAGAGTGCTGCGCGCATTTTCGGACAAGCCGGATATTTTGGGTTAATTGGATTGCCGAGACCGATTGCTTCTAACGATGAACAGTAAAATTACAGAGAATTTTAGCCGAACCGCAATTGAGGACGGTTTTAATATTGTTCACTACAAAGTAAAGGAACAACATCTCGAGAGAATTTGGACTCGGTTTGAGAAGGCTGGTTTTGAACCTGTTTTAATCAAAGGCTGGGCAGCAGCGCAGGTCTATCCCGAACCTTTTCAACGCCAGTTTACCGATATTGACTTACTAATTGCCCCGTCACGTTTTGATGAAGCCTTAAAGTTTTTAGAGAATACGAAACAGGAGTTCCCCGTTGATTTACACAAAGGCGCGAGACATCTCGACAGCGTTGCATTTGAAAATCTTTTTGCCAACTCGAGAATTATAAAATGCGGCACAACTAACATTCGCGTTTTACGCCCTGAAGATCATCTGCGTGTGCTTTGCATACATTGGTTAAATGACGGCGGCGCAGATCGAGAAAGACTTTGGGACGTTTATTATGCGGTTGCAAACCGCCCGAAGGATTTTGACTGGCAGCGATGTCTGGAAATTGTCAGTCCCGAGCGCAGACGCTGGATTGTTTGTGCTATTGGCTTGGCGCATAAATACTTGGGATTGAACATTGAGAATACTCCGTTTGCAACCGAAGCCAAAACAATTCCCGAATGGTTGATAAAGGCGGTTGAAAACGAATGGCGCAGCGATGTCAGGCTTACGGATTTGAGATTTGTTCTGCGTAATCGAGAAGAACTTTTCAAACAGATAAAAAAAAGAATAAAGCCGAATCCGATTCAAGCCACAATTGAACTTGAAGGTGATTTTGACGATGCGCCGAGATTTACTTATCAAATTAGAAACTTTTTTGTTCGGTTGAAGACTTTAGTAAAAAAAATTGGCAAGAATCTTTCCAAAAGCTAAAAATAAACTACAGCAACAATTATAGTTTTCGATATAAAAACAATTTAAAAATCAACCGGTGAAACCAGCTTTCGGAGTTCGTCAGCTTTTTCTTCGGGCAGCGTGTCGTTGATAAACATTCCGGCGCCGGCTTCGCTGCCTGCCAGAAATTTCAGCTTTGTTGCCGTGCGCATCGGCGGGTAGAATTCGATGTGAAAATCGAAAAATTCGTAACTCGCACTGTCGGACGGACGATTATACATCGCCATAATATATGGAAAACTGACCTCGAAAAGTTTGTCAAATGCCGCCAGAACTTGCTTGAAAATCGCCGCTAAATCACCGAGTTCTTTTAACGAAAAATCGGTTAAAGCCTCGGCGTGACGATTCGGATAAATGTGCAGTTCATACGGGTAACGCGCGAAAAACGGAATCAGCGCCGTGAAAGATTCGTTTTCGGCGACGATTCTGCATCCTTCTTTTTTTTCTTCTTCCAAAATGTTCGCAATCAAGTTTTTGCCGGTTTTTTCCTTATGTTCGCGGCACTGTTTGATTTTTTGCACAAGGCGCGGCGGCACAAACGGATAAGCGTAAATCTGCCCGTGCGGATGCGGCAGAGTTACGCCGACGGCTTCGCCTTTGTTCTCAAAAATGAAAACGTATCGGACGAAATCGTGATTGTTCAAATCGTTAAATCTATCTTGCCAAACCTGCATCAATTTATAAATCTGCGTTACGGGCTGTTGTGCAAGACTCGAATTGTGTTCGGGCGTATAGACGACGACTTCGCAGACGCCTTGCGCCGGTCGCACCGGATAAAGTTCGCTGGCTTCGACAGCAGGCGCGGGCGGCGCGGGCTGAAGGCTCGGAAATTTGTTTTCAAAAACAACGATGTCGTAATTTTCGGCGGGAATTTCGGTCGGAAATCCGCCCTTTTTTGTCGGGCAAAGCGGGCAGTAACCGGGCGGCGGAAAAAACGTGCGGTCTTGACGATGCGTCGCCGTGACTGTCCATTCGCCTAAAAGCGGATTCCACCTGAGTTCAGACATTTTTTTCTACCTCGATTGGATTTGTTTTCCAAGTCTCCAATAATGTAAAAGGTAATATAACGTTTTTTAGAATCAGCGCAAAATTTGGAGGCTTGCAAAATTTCGCAAAAACGCGCGTTAAAGTTATATACTCTACTTAGATTTATTCGGGGCGCATTCGTCCAGTGGTTAGGACGCGAGGTTCTCAACCTTGAAACAGGAGTTCAATTCTCCTATGCGCTACCATCGCTTTTCGCTGTTTTCGCATCTCACCGTTACTGCTTTTTATAATTTTGGTAACTAAATGAAACACTCAAAACAATTTTTTTGTCAGGCGTTTTTTATAATTTTTCTGTTGTTTAATGTTGCTTGCGCTGAAAGCGAGGCGGATTTTCCAATCGTTCCTGCCTCGAAAAATGTACCGAAGTTTCGCGTCGAAACGGTTGCAACAAATCTGGAAGTCGTCTGGTCAATTGTCTTTGCGCCGGACGGACGGACGTTTTTTACAGAACGACCGGGCAGAGTTCGTTTGATTGAAAACGGAAAGTTGCCCGCCGCGCCGTATTTTGTCGTTCCCGATGTTGAACTGTCGGGCGAAAGCGGTTTGATGGGGATGACGCTGCACCCGAAGTTTGCGGAAAATCACTTTGTTTATTTGGCTTATGCTTACCAGGATGCGAACAAAAATCAGCGCGTGCGCGTGGTGCGTTATCGAGAAAACGGCGAAACCCTCACCGATGCAAAAACGATTATCGAAGCCATTCCCGCGTCGCGTTACCATTCCGGTACACGCCTGAAATTCGGTCCCGACGCAAAACTCTACATTACGACCGGCGATGCGACGAAACAAGATCAAGCGCAGCGGCTTGAATCTTTGAGCGGGAAAACTTTGCGCTTAAACGACGACGGCACAATTCCCGCCGACAATCCTTTTGTTAATCAAAAAGGGGCGCGTCCCGAAATCTGGTCTTACGGACACCGCAACGCGCAGGGAATGGATTTTCAGCCGGAAACCGGTTTGATGTTTCAAACCGAACACGGACCTTCAATTATTGACGGCGTATCGCTTTTCAAACGCACTGGCGGCGACGAAGTGAATATTGTCGAAGGCGGCAAAAATTACGGCTGGGCAAAAATCAGCCACACGACGCGACGCGCGAAAATGGAAACGCCGATTATCGAATACTCTCCGGCGGTTGCTCCGGCAAGTGGAATGTTTTATCGCGGCAGCAAGTTTCCCGAATTGAAAAACAATTTTCTTTTCGGCACGCTCAAAGGCGAAGCGATAATTCGGCTTGTGCTGGACGGCAGACGTATTGTCAGTCAGGATAAACTACTGGAAAAACAATATGGACGAATTCGAGAAATTGCGGAAGCGGCGGACGGCACGATTTATTTTTCGACTTCAAACCGCGACGGACGCGGCAGTCCGACAAAAGAAGACGACCGCATTTTGCGAATCGTGCAGCTCGAAGCCGGGCAAACAAGTGCCGAAAAAAGGTAATAGTTTCGGTTAAGACTGCTTCATAGCTTCGCATCATTTAGTTTATATATTATGAAAAAATCAATCGTTTCGATTCTTTTAATATTGGGCGTTTGCGCCGGTTTTGCTTCGAGCCAGACGAGAAAAGGCACGACTCGTCGTAACACAAAAACGACGACGGTTAAACGCACGCCGACGGCAAAAACAGTTGCATGGGCAAAAAAATCGGCGGCTGTAACAACTGATTCGGGTTTGACTTACATTATTACGCAAAACGGTAAGGGCGTTAGACTTAAAGCGGGCGATACGGTAACGGTTAATTACACAGGACTTTTAACAAGCGGCGTAAAATTCGACAGTTCACTCGACAGAGCCGAGCCATTTCCCTTTCAGCTTGGTGCGGGCAGAGTCATAAAAGGCTGGGACGAAGGCTTTCAGAAACTGCGCGTCGGTGATCGAGCGACATTTTTTATTCCGCCGCAGCTCGGTTACGGCGCGCGCGGCGCAGGCGGCGTGATACCGCCGAATGCAACGCTGATTTTTATCGTAGAAGTTCTCGGGGTGAAATGAACTCGGTGAATTTATCCTCTTTTAAGCAGTTTAGCTTGTTATATTTAGTAAGGGCATCGGTTTTATACAATCCGACTAAACACAGATGGATAGAGAAGACAGGTTAGAAGATTTGTTCGGCGAGCTGCCGTATCGAACGCTGGTCAAAGAAATTAAGGACTTTGCCATTTTCCATCTCGATTCGGAAGGTCGCGTTCTTAGCTGGAATGAAGGAGCGGAAATTGTTTTCGGCTACGCGGCGGACGAAATTATCGGTCAACACTTCTCGATTATCTTTACACCCGAAGACAGGAAAAGCGGCGTGCCGGAACACGAACTGGAAAAAGCCGGACGGGTCGGGCGCGCCGAAGACGTGCGCTGGCATCTGCGCAAAAACGGTTCGCGGTTTTATGCAAGCGGTATAACGACCGCGTTGCGCGACGAAGCGGGAGCTTTGCTCGGTTTTGCAAAAGTGGCGCGTGACGCTACCGCTCGCAAATTGGCGGAAGATAACCTGGTTGAAAGCGAAATTTTCAGCCGCCGCGTTTTCGACTCAAGCACCGATTGCATCAAGGTTTTAGACCTCGACGGCAAATTGCTCTCGATAAACGCGGCAAGCCGACGCGCGATGGAGATAGACGAGTTCGGCGATTTAGAGAAAAGTTTCTGGACTGATTTCTGGGATGGAGAAGAACGCGAGCAGGCACTCGCCGCTGTCGAAACAGCTAAACAGGGCGGCACGCATCACTTTCGCGGGAGTCGGCGGACGGCGAAAGGAAATCTTAAATACTGGGACGTGATTATCTCGCCGATTCTGGACGCAACAGGCAATCCGAAACAGCTTCTGACGGTTTCACGCGACATCACCGTGCAGAGGCGGATTGAAGAAGAGTTGATAGTGTCGAACCAGCGCAGGCACACTATTTTGGAGAGCATTACCGATGCTTTCTTCGCGCTCGACCACGACTGGCGATTTACTTATATCAACTGGCAAGCCGAAGAATTGCTGCAGCGGAAATGCGAAGAAACTCTGGGCAAAAGCGTCTGGGAAGAATTTCCCCAAGCGGTCAGTTCTATTTTTTACGAGCAATACCATCGAGCAGTCGCAAGACAAACGGCTGTTGCTTTCGAGAGTTTCTACGCGCCGCTCGACATCTGGTTCGAGGTTCGCGCTTATCCTTCGTCCGACGGGTTGTCAGTTTATTTTCACGACATCACCGCCCGCAAACAATCCGAAGCGATGCTGTTCGAACGCTCGCGTCTGGCGACATTAAACGGCGACATCGGAACGGCTTTGATTCAAGGCGAAGATTTGCAGACGGTTCTCGGTAACTGCACGGAAGCCCTGGTCCGGCATCTGGACGTAGCGTTCGCGCGCATCTGGACATTAAACGTGCAGGAAAACGTTTTAGAATTACAGGCAAGTTCCGGCACATACACACATCTGGACGGAGCGCATTCGAGAGTTCCGGTCGGCAAATTCAAAATCGGTATGATTGCTGAAGAACGCCTGCCGCATTTGACAAATGATGTTGCGGGCGACCTGCGCGTCAGCGATAAAGAATGGGCTAAGCGCGAAGGAATGACGGCGTTTGCCGGTTATCCGCTGATTGTCGAAGAGCGACTGGTCGGCGTGATGTGCGTTTTCGCGCGCCAGCCGCTGACGGACGTAACGCTAGAGGCGATGGCTTCGGTCTCGAACGGCATCGCTAACGGCATCGAGCGAAAACGAATCGAAGAAGAACGAAAACGTTTGCTGAACGTCGCGCAAAGGGCGCAGCGGACGGCGGAAGAAAACAACAGAATCAAGGACGAATTTCTCGCCACTCTTTCACATGAACTGCGCACGCCGCTCAATGCTATTTTGGGCTGGTCAAATTTACTGCGAAGCGGTCGGCTCGACGCTGAGGCTTCGGTTCGCGCGATGGAGACGGTCGAGCGCAATGCACTCTCGCAAGTCCAATTGATTGACGATTTACTTGACATCTCGCGCATTATCACCGGCAAGCTGCGGCTCGAAGTGCGCCCGGTTGAACTTCCGGCGGTTATAGAAGCCGCAGTTGACGCGATTCGTCCGGCGGCGGTAGCGAAAAATATTCGCCTACAGACGCTGCTTGATACGGCGACCGGCGCGATTTCCGGCGACCCTGACCGCCTTCAGCAAGTCATCTGGAATTTGTTGACCAACGCGGTCAAATTCACGCCAAAAGGCGGGCGCGTGCAGATTCATCTCGAACGAGTCAACTCGTACGTCGAACTTATCGTCAGTGACACGGGAAAGGGTATTGCGCCGAAATTTCTGCCCAGCGTTTTCGACCGTTTTCGCCAAGCCGACCAGACAAGCACGCGCAGGCAGGGCGGTCTCGGACTCGGACTTTCCATCGCTCGCCAAATCGTCGAGATGCACGGCGGAACTGTGCAAGTCGAAAGCGAAGGCGAAGGAAAGGGAGCGAGCTTCGTCGTCAAGCTTCCGCTTTCAATAACTGTTCCGCATACAGAAATAAAAGGCGAAGAGCGCGTTCACCCGACTGCCTCGAAAGAACTCGCCTCGCTTGACTGTGCGCCGGAATTGAAGGATTTGCGTGTTCTGGTGGTTGACGACGAAGAGGATTCGCGCGAATTGCTGCGCCAGATTCTCGAACACTGCGGTTCAATCGTAACAGCCGTCGGCTCGGCAACCCATGCGCTCGCCGCGATAGAAAAACAGCCGCCCGACGTTTTAATCAGCGACATCGGAATGCCGGACGAAGATGGCTACTCATTGATTGCAAAAATTCGTTCCTTATCAAAAGAAAAAGGCGGGCGCATTCCGGCAATCGCTCTGACGGCGTATGCGCGGGTTGAAGACCGCGTGAGGGCATTGAGAGCCGGATTCCAGGTTCACGTTCCGAAACCGGTCGAGCCGGTCGAATTAGCGGCAGTCGTCGCCAGCGTCGCCGGACGCAACGGACAAGTTTGAGCGTGTAAATTAAAAAACTGTAATCCAAAAGTTGGAATGAAAATCATAAAAAAGCATTTCGTTTCTTCATTAAACGCGCTTTGCGAACAGTTAAAGTTTTGTTTCTAATTTCAACTTTAAATCTTGATCCGCAAATGAAGAACAAATCAAAACCGCGCATTTAATTCCTAAAATTTTATCTCCTGTGTAACCTTTTTCGTTTTCCCGACACTCGAAAATGTAAGGCAAAACACATTACATAAATATAAGAAAACGGAGATAAAAAATGAAAAATCTTTTAGCTAAAAATTTATTTTGGAATATTTTAATCGCCCTGGAGGTATTTGTTACCTTTACGCTTACAACCTTTTTGGTTTTCGTGTTTATTTTGATAAATTCGGCAACCGACGCTCTGAGCGATTTTACCGTCGCCGCAATCAGTCCGTTTAGTTAAACGAAAAACGATTGAAAATGTGGATGAACGGCAGAGAGAAACTTAGCGGTAAAGTCGCAACGGCGCAAAAATTTTTGACAAACCGGAGAGAAAGCCTAAAATGCAGGTTATCGCTAAGTTTTCTATTTAAGATAAGCCGCCGCAGAATTACCGGCGCGCGGTTATTTTGCTTTCGTTCCAAGGTTTGAAAAATTGCAGTAATTTCCCGTATGCGGCTAAATTCGATTGCTTTATCACGCCTGACAAACTTAAATTTCGCATTAGTTTACATTGTCGTCATTAACCGCAAATTCATTTGAGCTGCTTTTAAATCGTCTTGCCGGCGACCAAGCTGTTGCCGCCGAAAAATACGAAATTCTGCGCCTGAAACTCATTAAATGTCTGACGTGGAAAGGCTGTCCTGAAACTGAAGCCGACACGCTGGCTGATACTGCGCTCGACCGCGTGGCGGGAAAACTCGCAGGCGGCGAACAAATTCAAAACCTGAATGCTTACGCCTGCGAAGTTCTACGCTTTGTTTGGCTCGAACACATTCGTCGGCACCGGGAAGACGCGGTTGGCGAAGATAAAATGCCGGAAAATTTCACCGAACCCGACATCGAAATCTTAAAAGACCCGGATTTGCGCCTTCGATGTTTGCGAAAATGTCTGGCGGAAGTCGTCCCGAATGACTCAGATCGAGTGCTTATCCTCGGTTATTACGACGCGGAGGCGGGCGAAAAAAATAAAGAAGCCAGACGAAATCTGGCAGTCAAATTAAATTTGACGATGACAACGTTAAAGGTCAAAGCGTGCCGTATCCGCGAGCGTCTGGAAAAATGTATCAATGACTGCGCGGAAAAACTCGGTGTAACCAAAACGGCGATTTCCGACACTACAAAAAGAGGAGGTAATGTGCGATGACGGAAAACAATTTGAACACAAACGAAACTGAAATCAAACGTTATCTCTACAACGAGATGTCGGACGAAGA
>MWVX01000035.1_pt1 | contig 41427 bp, 33 predicted proteins | sample 1047311 | NCBI WGS metagenome assembly MWVX01 (sample SAMN06349984, study PRJNA376086) | soil metagenome | isolation source: MtG-4 sample Antarctic (ecotone) soil | place: Antarctica | collected 2015-01-13 | reverse complement strand
ATTGTTTGCAAAGGGGAGCAAGCTGAAATTGGAAGAAGCCGTCGTGCTCGGTTTGGCTGATTGGAAAACAAATGAAGAATCTACCGGCGAGGCGCTCGAAGCACGAGCGGTATCGGTTTCCGCTCCGACAACCGGCAGAGCGGAAAATTTGTTTGCCGCCGCCGATTCCGACGACAAACAAATATTTGGATACCAGCCGAAAGCGAATTGGACTCGGCAGACGAGCGTTTTTCTCGGCTTGCTGCTGGTCGCCGCGCTTGGATTCGGGCTTTGGTTTTTCGGCAGTCGTCCGTTAAATTCTGCGCCGATTCAGTCAATCGCCGTCCTGCCGTTCGTCAATGAAAACGGCAATGCTGACAACGAATATTTGTCTGATGGAATGACCGAATCGCTCATCAGCAGTCTTTCACAACTCCCGAACCTTTCGGTCAAGGCGCGTTCGTCAGTGTTTCGTTACAAAGGTAGAGACATCGAGCCGCAAACGGTCGGTTCGGAACTCTCCGTTCAAGCTGTTTTAACCGGGCGCGTCGTCCAGCGCGGCGACACTCTGCTTTTGAGTATGGAACTGGCGGATACGAAAACGGGAAATGCTCTCTGGACTGAGCAATACAACCGCAAAACGACTGACCTTATAGCATTGCAGAGCGAAATCGCCCGTGATGTTTCGCAAAAACTGCGGCTGCGCCTTTCCGGTGCGGAAGAACAGCGCGTGGCGAAAAGTCATACGAAAAACACGGAAGCCTATCAACTTTATTTAAAGGGTCGTTTCTACTGGAACAAAAGAACGGGCGAGGGACTCAAGAAATCGGTCGAGTATTTCAATCAGGCGATTGAGCAAGACCCAACCTATGCGCTCGCCTTTGCCGGACTCGCCGAGTCTTACGTAATATTTTCCGGTTTCGCAGTCAGCACGCCGCAGGAGGCTTACCCGAAAGCAAAAGCGGCGGCAAAAAAAGCCTTGGAGATAGACGAAACGCTTGCCGAAGCCCACGCCGCCCTCGGACTTGAACTTCTTTCATACGAATGGAACGCTGTGGAATCGAGCAAAGAATTTCAAAGAGCGATTGAACTCAATCCAAACTACGCGACGGCTCGCCATTGGTACGGCAATCAAAACTTGTTGTACACGGGACGCTTCGACGAGGCTATTGCGGAGATGAAGCGCGCGCAGGAACTCGACCCGCTCTCTTTAGTCATTAACACTGACTTGGGAGATACATACTTTTATGCACGTCAATATGACAAAGCCATCGAACAATTGCGAAAGACAATAGAAATGGATCAAAGTTTTTACTACGCGCATTACGAATTAGGTATGGCTTACGAGATGAAAGGTTCTTACGCGGAAGCCATCGTTCAATATCAAAAAGCGAGACAATTGAATAATGATCCGCGCGTGCTGGCGCTGCTCGTCCATGCTCTCGCCGCGTCAGGTAAGCGAGATGAAGCCTTGAAGATGCTCGGTGAGTTAAAGGAATTGGCAAATCAGCGTTACGTTCCGGCGTACAACTTTGCGCTTGCTTATGCGGGACTAAAAGACCGTGACCGGGCATTTGAATGGCTCGAAAAAAGCTATCAAGACCGCTCTTCAAGAATGGCAATTCTTCAAGTTGACCCATTTCTCGACAATCTCCGCACAGACCCGCGCCTCGCAGACCTTATCGGGCGCGTCGGCTTGCTGAAATAAATCGCTTTTGGTAAAAGACAATGACGCTTGATGCAGGAACAAAACTTGGACGTTACGAGGTTCGCCAAAAAATCGGCGCAGGCGGAATGGGTGAAGTTTATCTGGCTGAAGACCAAAGGCTGAACCGCAGAGTCGCCGGACAAAACTTTGTCCGGCGATTTTGACGAAGACAAATTACATCGCTTTGAGCGGGAAGCGTGCGCCGCCTCTGCCCTAAATCATCCGAACATTATTACGATTTACGAAATCGGCGCGAGCGGTGATACACATTTTATCGCCGCTTACGCCGGATTATCCGCTTCTTACATACGGCGCGGATTGGATAAAATTTTACGCCGACCGCTCTTACTATGTGAAAGACGGCAGGATGCATTCGTGGGTAAATTTTACGGATGAAGAAATTTTACGGATGAAGAAATGGAAGCGATGGTCAGCGAAGCGCATCGTCTCGGCAAAAAAGTCGCCCGCACGCGATGGGCTGGGAAGGAATTGATGCGGCGCTGCGGCATAATGCCGATTCAATCGAACACGGTTAGGGCTTGAATGAAGACTTGCTTAACCAAAGCAGGGAAAATTCCGGTTGCGACTTAGCTTCCTGCAAATCCAATGCTTCTTTGTTTAAAATATTGTTAGCCACGAGAAGGTGCGAAAAAGTTTGGTATTTTTTTCGCGCTTTTTTGTGTTTGTGCGCGGCTAAAATTTTTTTGCCTCTGTCATAAATTTCTCGTATCAAAATCAGATACATAAATGTTATAATGCGCACACTTTTTCAATGCTTGAAACGGGCAAACAATTCGGACGCTATGAGATTCGCTCTCAAATCGGTGCGGGCGGAATGGGAGAAGTTTACCTTGCTCAAGATTCCGCACTAAATCGCAAGGTCGCTATCAAACTGCTCAATGATGGATTGTGCGAAAACCAAGAGCTTCTGCGTCGTTTCAGACAGGAAGCGCGCTCGGCTTCCGCGCTGAATCATCCGAATATCGTTACGATTTACGAAATCGGCGAATGCGAACAAGCGCAATGCTTCATCGCAATGGAATTTGTAGAAGGAAGTAATTTGCGTCACCTTTTAGAGAAGCGGAAAATTAAGCTCAAAGAAACGCTTGATGTAGCAATTCAAACGGCTTCGGCACTGGCGGCGGCACACGCGGTCGGCATTGTTCACCGCGACATCAAGCCGGAAAACATTATGCGCCGTCCCGATGGTCTGGTGAAAATTCTGGATTTCGGTTTAGCTAAACAATTGTTTTCTCCGATTCAATCGAGTGAGATAGATTCCGATGCAATCACGGAGGCAAAAATCAGCACGATGCCGGGAACGGTAATGGGTACGGTGCAATATATGTCGCCTGAACAAATACGCGGCAAACCGGTTGATGCGCGAACCGATATTTGGAGTTTGGGAGTTGTTCTTTACGAAATGATTACGGGTCGTCCTCCGTTCGAAGGCGAAACAAAGACGGATGTGATGGCTGCAATACTGCAAACCGATTCGCGTCCGCTTTCCGTTTACAAACCGAATGTGCCTCTTGAGTTAGAGCATATTGTCAGAAAAGCTCTCGGCAAAGATTGCGAACAGCGTTATCAGGTTGTCAAAGACTTACTTTTAGATTTAAAACTTTTCCAGAGCGAATTGGATTCCTCTATCGAAATAAGCAAATCGGGTTCATTTTTAGTCGCGTCCGCCAAACACACAGAAAGCGAATTGCATCTCAAGCACAAAAATTCGGCAAATAACGGTCAACGATTATGGCTGACAACTTCTGCGCTTGTCTTTCTGCTCGCAGCCTTTTTCGGCTATTATTCGTGGCGACAATATCAATCGGCAAAAACGAATTATTCGGCTTCGCTCGATTCATCGCAAATAACGAGTTGGAAAAGTGATTTAGGCGAAGGCGATAGGAGTCGGGCGCGTTTATCGCCTGATGGGAAACTTGTGGCGTTTGTCGCCTCCAAAGATGGCAGCAATGCTATCTGGCTCAAACAAATAGACGGTGGCGAACCGTTCACATACAAACAAGACGATTCGACGAAAAAGAGTCCGATTTTTTCGTCTGACGGCGGGCGTATCGCTTATATTTCCGAACGCGGAGAACGCAGAGGCATTTGGACATCTCCGGCATTGGGCGGTGCGCCGACACTGCTCGCGCCGCTCAATGCGCGAAGCCGCTTAGTTTATTGGTCAAAAGACGGAGCGACTGTTTATTTCGATATGAAACAGAATCTCTATGCGCTTGATGTTGCCGCCAAGCAGATGACAAAGTTGACGAATTTTGAAGAGTCTCAAGCTGTCGAGCGCGGTTTCAGTTTTTCACCCGATGAACAACAAATTGTTTATGCGGACAGAGAAAACGGGCAGAAAGATTTATGGATAGCCGACAAGCACGGCGAGAATGTCGTGCGCTTGACAGATGATGCCGCCGAAGATAGTTCTCCTGTCTGGCATCCCGACGGACAGCGCATCATTTACAGTTCCGACCGCAACGGTATCAGACAAATTTATACGGCTTATTTGGACGGACGACCGCCCATACAGTTAACCTCCGGCGACAGCGGCAGCGATATGTCCGACATTTCCGCAGACGGAACGAAAATTCTTTATCAAACCACGAAAGACGATTCGGATTTGTGGGGTGTGCGTCTTAACGGCGGCAAAGAATTTCAACTGACTTCGGACATCGGCGCGGAATTTTGGCTCGACGCTGCGCCGGACGGCGAAACGGTAGCTTACCAGGCAGTGCGACGAACAAGTATTGGTTCAAAACTGTTCAACTGTCTGCTTCTGTCACAGAAGGCTAATAGTGATAGTCGCCAAGTTCAATTAGCTCCCGACGGCTTTTCTCCGCGTTGGTCGCCTGACGGTAATCAATTGGCTTTCTTACGCTCGGAAGCCGGAAACAGTCTTTGGGTAACGTCGGCGACTGGCGGTGATGCGCGGGTATTGACCGACGGCGGCGTTACCTTCGGCGGGTTCTCGCAGTTGCCCTTCAATCGTTATCAAACACAAGATTATCAGTGGTCTTCGGACAACCGCTCGCTGATTTATTGTGCCAATCGTTCAGGTATCTCAAATGTCTGGCAAGCGGCAGCCGACGGCACAGGCGAAAAGCAGTTGACGAATAACGAAATTCTTTATCAAACCACGAAAGACGATTCGGATTTGTGGGGTGTGCGTCTTAACGGCGGCAAAGAATTTCAACTGACTTCGGACATCGGCGCGGAATTTTGGCTCGACGCTGCGCCGGACGGCGAAACGGTAGCTTACCAGGCAGTGCGACGAACAAGTATTGGTTCAAAACTGTTCAACTGTCTGCTTCTGTCACAGAAGGCTAATAGTGATAGTCGCCAAGTTCAATTAGCTCCCGACGGCTTTTCTCCGCGTTGGTCGCCTGACGGTAATCAATTGGCTTTCTTACGCTCGGAAGCCGGAAACAGTCTTTGGGTAACGTCGGCGACTGGCGGTGATGCGCGGGTATTGACCGACGGCGGCGTTACCTTCGGCGGGTTCTCGCAGTTGCCCTTCAATCGTTATCAAACACAAGATTATCAGTGGTCTTCGGACAACCGCTCGCTGATTTATTGTGCCAATCGTTCAGGTATCTCAAATGTCTGGCAAGCGGCAGCCGACGGCACAGGCGAAAAGCAGTTGACGAATAACGAAGATAAAAGTTTACTGCTTTATAATCCGCTTTCGTCATCCGACGGCGGGCGTATTGCCTGGCTGACAAGATCAATCGACAATCAAAAGAAAATAAGTTTGAGCATTTGGATTTTTGAGAACGGAAACGCTCGCCAGATTTATCAATCAAATTTCGCCTTGGGTTTGGTCGGCTGGTCGCCGTCGGGAAATGAATTGATTATTAAATCAGTTGAGAGCAACAGCGATATACAGATTCTACCGGTTGAAGTCAATCTTCTCCAACTTGCATTCGACGGCAGCCAGCCGCAATTGATTTCCAAGCTCAAAGAAACTTATTTTCAAAACATTCAACTTTCACCTGACCACAAGACACTGGCTTTTGTTACGCGGCAAAACGGTGAAAGCACAATTCAAATCGTTCCGTCAACGGGCGGAGCAGCAAAAACCGTCATCAGCAGTAACGATGCGCGCGTTTATTTTTCGAGTCTTGATTTTGCTCCCGACAGCAAGACGCTTTATTACGGCAAACAAGCCAACTGGCAGATAATTTCGATGATAGAAAACTTTAAATAGGAGAAAAATAAAATGACAACACAGGAAAATACAACAGATGAAACGACCGCCGCGAAAGATTCAGGCAAAATACCAAAGACTTACATCCGACTTCGAACTGTTCTGGATGCGCTGGAAATATCGGCGCTTCGCTACTGTCTGATTGACGCTGACGCAGCTGAGACAATAAGGCGAGCAAAGGAACTTGAGGAGTTGTTGATGCCGATAGTTACTCGATTGCAAAACAAGATAACACGGGATTGCCCGGACGGCTATTTTAATTGCGGCGGTTGTTGTGTGGCTCATCCATGCGTTGATGGAATGGACAGACCAATCGGCACAATTGAATAAGGACAAATTTATAAGGAGAATAATCTATGTTAGGCGGAAAAACCTGGGACGAATGGATTGCGGAATATTCGGAAAGCCACGAACATCCGGTTAACAAACTGACGCACAAAATCGGCATTCCGATGATTGCACTATCGGCACCGCTTTTTCTGGTAGCGATTTTTGTCAAAGGATTTTGGATTGTGCCGTTTGTTTTATTTGTCGTCGGCTGGATTTTTCAATTCGTCGGACACGCTTTTGAAGGCAAAGCACCGGAGTTTTTCAAGGATTGGCGATTTCTTTTAGTCGGTGTGCGTTGGTGGCTCAAGAAAATTGGCAGGTAGGGTTCGGAACAGATAATAACTGACAGTATTTAATCGCGCATTTTTGTCTTTCATTTATAATCTGTCAGTTATCATCTTTTGGCTTTTATTTACTCCGAAATTTCTTGTCAATCGTGTAGCTTCAAATCTAAATTTGCAACAACTTTGCCGACCGTATCGCCGCGCCGGTTTTTTATGGGCATCGGCGAATACTCGCGCAATTTTTCGTCGTTTGTAATGTCCAAAACGCCGAGTGCGCGCAGCAGTTCGATTATGACGACGGCGCGGGCGCGTTTGTCGTCGCCGTCTTCGATTTTGACGGCAATTCCCAAACCTCTTTTCCAGCTTTCGCACGGCAAAATGCCCGCCGCATAAACGCCTTCCGCGCCGACTTTTGAGATAATGCGTCCGCGCGTAGCCTGCATCAAAATTGTATCTAATCTTTCTGTTCCGCCAATCATTTCAGGATAAGAAATTATTGCCGAAACGATTCTACGGCACGCCTGGCGCGTTTCGGTGTCGAAACTTTGCGGCGGAAAAACGAGCCGTGCAAAACTCAAAGCCATAGCCCGAAGCGGCAAAGCGAAATTCGGTGCGGCGCAGCCGTCAATGCCGATTTTTATTTCATCGCGCGGCACGTCCGTAAAAAGCGAAACCGCTTCTAGAATCGCTTGCTGAACTGGATTTTCTGAATCTTCATAACTCTGCAAATCCGCGTTCAAATGTTTCGCAAGCGCGAGCATCGCGGCGTGTTTGCCCGAACAATTATTGTGAAGCTGCGTCGGCTTTTCGCCCGCGCGAATCATCCTTTCGGCGAGTTTTTCGTTGAACGGTATCTGCGCGCCGCACCTTAAATCCGGTTCGTCCAAACCGACTTTCCCGAGCATTTTCGCAACGGTTTCGGTGTGAATTCGCTCGCCCGAATGCGAGCCGCAGGCAAGTGCAATTTCATTGTCGAGAAATCCAAATCTCTCAGCCGCGCCGCTCGTCAAACAGGGAAATGCCTGAAACGCTTTTGCAGACGAGCGAAAAAACGTAACCGTTTCGGAATTACCAAGCGAAACGAGCGTTCTTCCGTCGCCGTCAACGACGATTAAATGTCCGCGATGAATTGATTCAATCGTTTCGCCGCGAATGACTCGGGCTAAAATTTCAGATTGCATAATTAAAAGATGTCAGAGTCTGGATGTCAGATGTTAGAAATGTCTTTTTGTCAGATTTTTAGTCTTAATAAAACGCTTTAGCGCGAAAGTAAAACTGACATCTAACCATTGATATCTAACATCTCTTTTGCATGCCTGCGCGCCGTATCCGTAATCTCTTTGCCGGTCAGCATTCTGGCAATTTCTTCGACTTGCTCGCTTTCGTTTAATTCTCTGACGCTAATTTTCGTGCGATTTTTCACCGCTTCTTTTTCAACTAAAAAATGCTGGTCGGCAAGAGACGCGATTTGCGGTTGGTGCGTAACGCATAAAACCTGCTGCGTTTTCGCCAGTTCTTTGAGTTTCAAACCGACGGCTTCGGCGACGCGCCCGCCGATTCCCGTATCAATTTCGTCGAAAACCATCGCCTTCTCAAATTCGGAAAGTTTCGCCGTAGTTTTCAAAATCAACATCAAACGCGATGCTTCGCCGCCGGATGCAACGCGCGCGATCGGTTTGACGGATTCGCCGACGTTTGCCGAAAAATAAAACTCGATTCGGTCAAATCCTTTGGTAGTAAAAGACTTAATAGACGTTTCGTTTTGTAATTCGTTTTCGTCCAGCGCATCAATCCGCACCTCGAAACGCGCTTTTTCCAGCGCGACGGCTTTCAGGTTTGCTTCGATTTCTTTTTCAAATTTGCGCGCCGATTTTTCGCGCTTGACGTGAAGTTCTGTTGCGATTTTCAAATATTCTTTAACCGCTTTTTCGAGTTCTTTCCGCAATTCTTCTTCGCGCAGTTCAGCAGTTTCGATATTTTTTAAGCGTTCTTCTGATTCTCTGAAATGCGTCAGCACAATTTCAATCGTGCCGCCGTATTTTCGCTTGAGGCGCGAGATTTCTGACAAGCGATTTTCGATTTCTTCCAGTCTTTCGGGAGAAAACTCCAGACGATTGCGAAAATCGCGCACGGAAATCGCTAAATCTTCTAAAACCGCTTGTGTCGTTTTCAGGCTTTCGGAATAATCAAGAAAACTCGATTCATATTCGGAAAGTTCCGTAATACGTTTGACGACTTTTTCCAATGTCGCAATCGTCGCTTCTTCGTTTTCGTAAAGCATCAGATAACTTTCGTCGCTCAAAGTCGAGAGCTTTTCGATGTTATTAAGGCGGCGTTTTTCTTCTTCGAGCGTTTCATCTTCGTCCGCTTTCAAATTCGCCTTGCCGATTTCGTCAACCTGAAACTGCAAAATATCGAGCAGTTGAAGTTTTTGCGCTTCATCTTCACGAAGGTTTTCTATTTCCTTTTGAATGCGCGCCAGTTCTCGGTATTTTTCCGCAACATCTTTTCGCAAAACGGCGGAGTTTGCGTATTCGTCGAGCATTTCCAAATGCGTCGCCGGATTAAACAGCGTCGCCTGCTCGCCTTGCCCGTGAATATCAACCAGAAACGCACCGATTTTTTTTAAGAAATTCTGCGTAACCGATTGATTATTGACGAAAATCCGGTTGCGTCCGTTTGCCGAAAGTTCGCGGCGGACGATAATTTCCGTTTCTCTGGTATCTTCAGCTTCTATGCCGCTTTCATAAAAAAGCTGATGCAAATCGGCGTTTGAGCGAACGCTGAAAAGTCCTTCAATCTGTGCGTTTGCCGCGCCTTCTTTTATCAAATCTGACGACAGGCGTTCGCCCGTCAATGCGCCCAAACTGTCCACGATAATTGACTTTCCAGAACCCGTCTCGCCCGTCAGCAGATTTAGACCGGTCGAGAATTCAAGCTGGAGTTCGTCAATCAGCGCGATGTTTTTGATTTTGAGCAAGCTGAGCATATTGAAATTGATTATAAGAAATTTTTCACATCGAGGCATACGCAAGCGGGCGAGAATATTTGACCGCAAATAAACGCGGACAAATGCAGATAAAAATACGGATTAGGGAAAAACAAACTAACACCGTTTTATATCACTTGCCTTTATCGGATTTTATCTGCGTTTATCTGCGGTTAAATTTTCTCCGGTGTTTCTGCCGTGAAAAATTCATTTCGTTTTCGGTAAAGCCCGCGCGCCTTTCTCCCATCTGCCTTGTCGAAAAATAGCGTCCGGCGGAAAAGTTTTTTCTAAATCTTTTGTCTTCCAGTCAATTTTGCGCGTTTTTTTGTAAAAGAGAAATTCGCCGCTAGTGCCGATTTTTAGAAGTCCGTTTTTCGGAATTAAATAGAAATCGCTCGTATCGTATTCGTCCAAGCCCGTATAAATTCCTAAATCGCCGATGTCTTGAACAAAAGTCGGCGCAGTCTCGCTTGCGCGTCGTCGTTCGGCGTTTATTGCAACATCAGCAGTGAAAGGCTCGATTGATTCTGCGTAATTTAAAATTTTTGCGCGGCGAAAAATCGTGTTGTAAAGATTGCCCGTATCGTTAAACGGCAAAGCGTCGTAAAGATTCGGGTCAACTTTTTGCTCGCTTTTATCAACCAGAGATTTCAAGGCGGAAAGATATGCGACGAAATTCAGTTTGACCAGAAACATCTCGTCTCGGTTATGCAGCGCGCCGGTTTCGACGAGAATGACGGGCGTTCCCCAAGCCGAAATCATATCGCCGAACGCGCGCGGATTGTATGAATCGTCGTAACGCCCGATGTTTCCTTTGATAAAGTTTTCGAGCGCGGAAACCATCACCGCGCAGAGGCGTCTTGAGCGCAGATGTCCGGCGTTCGATTTGCCGCTTGGGTCGCCGGAAACCGCAAGAAGTGAAATTGTCGCCTGTTTGTTGGTTTTACCGACGGTTGTCAGCGAGTTTTGATTATGCAGATTAAAACCGAGGTCGGGCTGCCACTGGTCACGCAGTTTTTTCAGTAAACTTCCTTCGGGCGTCTCCAATGCGCGCGCGTCGCGGTTGATGTCAATAAACTGCAAATTTCGACGCTGGTAAAGTTCTGCGCCGTCCGGGTTAAGCATCGGAACGGCGCGAATCGTTAAACTGTTTTCAAGTTCCCTAACCCACGTTTTATCACGATTCTTCTGCAAAAACATCAGCATATCAACGAGTGCGGATGTCGCCGTCGGTTCGTCGCCGTGCATCTGAGACCACATAAATATCTTGACCGCGCCTCGTCCCCATTCGACCTGGTAAATCTCGCGGCTGGCGTTGCTGCGCCCGACTTCTTCAACTTTTAAACTGATTGATTTAAGTTCTTCGAGATATTTTTGCAAATCGCGGTGTCGAACCTGCGACGGCAGAATGCGCGAAACGTGCTGTTTGTCCCACATTTCGGCAAATTGTCTGGCTGTTTGTGCGTTCGTTTGAATGCTCATCGGCAAAAGTAAAAGTGCGAAGAGCGCGTGCGAAATTTTCATAGCAGTAAGTTAAGTGATTTTAATAAGAAATTCTTTGAACTGCAAATTAATTTCCGCCACGAAAAGCGATAAATATCCGGTTTGTATCAGATTATTTGCAAGTCTTTTTACTTTTTGTAAAAAGTTTGCTTCGATTTAACCTGAAAGTTATAAAATAATTTGTTACAACTTATATTCCAATCGAAAACTAAACGGTCGGGAGACTCGAAATGTCGTTTAATCAAATTCTTGCCACGCGCCTGCGCCGCATATCGTTTGTTTTAGGCTCGGTTTCAGTAATCGTTTTGTCGCTATTATTGATCAATAAGTCGTTTTATTCGTTGGCAGACGACGAAAAAATTACGAATCAACCGGCTTCCGAAGGTCGCGTCATAACACCGGCGGGAAAATTGATAATGGATGCGACGACGAACCAAATTGCAGTGGGCGCGCTGACGATGGATTTTGTAAGAAGTCCCGACAATTACGGCGCGGACGGCAAAGGTCGTTATTTACTGGCGGTCAACAGTGGTTTCGGCGTTCAGTTTGATGCAAAATCGAATCGCGCCGAGCAGTCAATTGCAGTTATTGATTTGAATGCCAAACCCGAACCGCAAGTCGTCCAAAACGTTTATTTCCCGACTCCCCAGAGCGTCAACGTCGGCGTACGATTTCATCCCGCGCCTGATTCGGACGGAAATTTTCGCCTGTTTGTCTCCGGCGGATTTGAAAACAAAATCTGGCTTTTCAAATTTGCGCCTAATGAAGCAAAGCCGATTTTTCCGGCTTCCGACGGCAAAGATGCAAAAGGGGAAGTAACAAGAATTACTGCGCCGTTTATTGATGTCAGCGCGCTTGCGACAAACGCGCCGTCGCCGAATTACAACAACAACACAGCCGCGATTTATCCGACCGGAATTGCTTTGGGTCCCGACGGTGAAACGCTTTTTACGGCGAACAATTTGGGCGACACACTCGGAATTATAAGTGATTTGCGGGACGCGCGGCGGATTTCCCTTATTTCGCTGCAACGCCCCGATTCAAAGCAGTTTGTTTATCCCTACGATGTCGAAATTTTACCTGCCAAAGACGGCAAAAACGCGGCGAAAGCCTACGTTTCATTATGGGGCGACGGTTCAATCGCCGTGGTTAATTTAGCAAGCCGGAATCAGGTTTCGCATGTCGCGGTTGACCGCCATCCGACGGCAATGATTTTAAACCGTGCAAAAACCCGCCTGTTTGTCGTCAATTCCAACGCCGACAGCGTTTCCGTAGTTGATACTTCGAGCGACAAACTTATCGAGCGCATCAACTTAAAACTTTCTGAAACCGCGTTAATCGGCGCAAGCCCCGAAGGATTGGCTTTAAGCGAAGATGAAAAAACGCTTTTTGTTGCCAACGCGCACGCCAACGCCGTTGCAATGATTGCGCTTGACAACGTTACAAAACCTAAATCAAAACTACTCGGATTTATTCCGACCGGACAATATGCTTCTGCCGTCGCTGTTATCGGCGAGAAACTTTTCGTTGCCAACGGCAAAGGCACGGGCGTTGAAAATTCTTCGATGATTGTCAATAATTCAGGTCGCGTTCCGAATGCGCCGAATGAAGCGTTTCCGGCTAGAGCAAATTCTCAGGGCGGACAATATTCAGTTTCTATTGTTGTCGGAAATATCAGCCTCGTGTCCCTTCCGAGAGAAAGAGAACTTTTTAATTACACGCGGCAGGTGATGAAAAATAACGCTTTGCTCGGCGAGCGCAAAACCGCGCTTTTCAAAGGCAAATCGCCAATCAGGCATGTTATTTACATTATCAAGGAAAATCGGACTTACGACCAGGTTTTCGGTGATTTGGAAAAAGCGGGCGATGGCACAAAAGCTGACGGCGACGCGAAACTTGCCATCTTCGGTGCCGGTGAAATTGCCAAATCGCCGAGCGGAAAGGCGCAAACTATCACGCCCAATCAACGCGCTCTTGCCCTTCGTTTCGGATTATTAGACAGATTTTTCGTTAATGCCGAGGCATCGCCCGACGGTCATAACTGGTCAACCGCCGCCTTTTCAAACGATTATGTTGACAAAGCGTTTCGCTGGAATTATTCGGGACGCGGGCGCACTTATGATTTTGAAGGCTTTAATCGTCTGCCGTCGTTTGAACCGCCCGCTAATCAGCCGCCCGTTAGTTTACCGCCGGTTTTCGATTTACCCGCGACGGAAACGGATGTCGCAAATTATATGAAACGCTATGTTCCCTATTTGAACGGCGCGCGCGACATCGGCGAACCGGAAACACTTTATCTGTGGGACGCGGCAAAAAAGGCGGGCTTAACTTATCGTAATTACGGCGAATATGTGGCGACCATATCCGAAAATGATTTGAAAGAAGTCAATACACGCAAGCCTAAAAAATATCCTGACATATCACCGACCAAAACCGCGTTTGCGACCAAAAAATCGCTCGAAGGAAACTATAACGCGAGTTTTCGCAACTACGATATGCTGACTCCAGATATTTATACGGTTGACTCTTATCGCGCCGCTAAAGAATCAAACGGGACGATTGACCCGACGATTATGCCGGAAAATGCGAATCAGACTTTTCGCGGCTCGTCGCGTTTCGGCGAATGGCAAAAAGAATTTCGTGGTTTTGTCGAAGATTTGAATGCCGGACGAGGCGACCGCTTGCCGAATTTATCAATCATTCGTTTTTCCAACGACCATACGGCAGGCTTGCAGCAAGGCATTCCCACACCGCAATTTTATGTTGCCGAAAATGATTACGCCGTCGGCAAATTGGTTGAAGAAGTTTCAACTAGTCCGTATTGGAAAGACACGGCGATTTTTATCGTCGAAGATGATGCGCAAGCCGGTCCCGACCACGTTGACGCGCACCGCTCTCCGGCTTTTGTCATAAGCGCGTATAACAGAAAGGGCGTGCTGGTTCACAATTTTCACAACACTGTCAGCCTGATTAGGACAATCGAAATCCTGCTCGGAATCAAGCCGATGAATTTGCTTGATGCGACGGCAACGCCGATTGACATTTTCCAAAATGAGCCGGATTTAAGTGCTTTCAAAGCGGTTTTGCCGGAAGTTGCGCTCGACAATTTATTTCCGCCCGTTAAAACTTCCGCTGCGATGCGCTCGTTTATGCGCTTGACCGCCGAGCAGGATTTAACTCATCAGGATATGGCAAACCCGCAGGAGCTTAATCAAATTATCTGGTTTTCTGTGCGCGGCGAATCTGAAGCCATGCCGACCGCGGCACGGCTTCCCGCTTTTGATTTGATGACAAGCGGTATTTTAGCTGATAAAGACGAGGAAAATGATGATGCAGACGAATAAGTTACTAAATCTTAAATACTATTTATTTCTCGAAACACTTTCCTTATGAAGCGCCGCCTGCGCTTTTGCCATTTCTTTTTTCTGTTTATCGCTCTGTTTGGGATATTTTGAGTGTAATGATTTGAGTTTTTCCAAAACAACAGAGGCAATCACGGCGCGTGCAAACCAGCGGTGATTGTCGGGGATTATGTACCAGGGCGCAATTTTCGTACTTGTCTGATTGAACGCTTCTTCATAAACCTTCATATATTCGTCCCAATGTTTGCGGTCTTCGAGGTCTTCGAGCGCGAATTTCCATTTCTTTTCCGGTCGCATCATTCGTTCGAGCAGTTTTTCGCGCTGTTCTTCTTTTGAAAGGTTGAGAAAAAATTTGAGCGTGTGAATGCCGTTATCGAGCAGGTATTCCTCGAAATTATTGATGTGCCGGAAGCGTTTTTTCCAGATGTCTTTTCCCGCCGCGCTTTCGGGAAGATTTTCCCGCGCGAGCTTTTCAGGGTGAATTCGCTCGACAATCACATGCTCGTAATAAGAACGATTGAAGATGCCGATTTGACCGCGCGCCGGAACCGACTGCGCCCCACGCCATAGATAATCGTGCTTGACTTCTTTCTCGCTCGGGGCTTTGAACATTTTCATCTCACAGCCTTGCGGGTCGAGATTCGACATTACGTTCTTGATAGTGGCGTCTTTGCCCGCGCCGTCCATCGCCTGAAAAATGACGAGCAGACCGTTCGTTTCGTGCGCCATTAGAATATCCTGATACTTCGCTATATCGGCAGCGTCCTTTTCCATACTCGCCCGTGCTTGCTGTTCATCATCGAAATCCGCCGTGAAATTCGGATCAAAATCCGCAAGCCGTGCCTTTTTGTCGGGTTTGTAGATAAATTGTTTGTGATTCACTTCGTCATTCCTCCGCGCGTTTGAACTATTATGCGCGCGTTACTGAATTTGTAACAGATTTATTTTTTCCTGGAAAGACAATTTACTCAAATTCGTGAATGATGTCTGACAAATTTTTTGCTTTGCCAGTATCGCCAACGCCACTTGAGATTGAGCGGATTCGGAGTTCGGTGAGCGCCGAGCAGGACGCTAAACCGCAATTTTGAATAATAAAAAGAAAACAAAATTATTTTCATAAAATTTATCGCTTCGGCTGTTTGCCGTTTTATCGAATACGGAAAATTTGCAGGTTTTAAAATGATTTATAAAACTCGCGTGCTGTTTTTAAGCTAATAAGAATACCGGAAATTTACAGAGTTGTAACAACTTCTAAATAATTTTTATTCGCGCTTCAACAAACAAATCACGTATTTCCGCACTCGAATCATTTTTGTTTAACCGATAAGCAATCTCAACCGGACGGAATAATTAACATCTTGTTAATACGGTTTTAATACCGCCGTAATAACTCACCCTTATTCTGCTTTCTTTACTATCCAAATTAAAACGTAAAAATTTTCGTCAACACGCGTCTTTTGGATTTAACGCTTGCCAAAAGCCGCGTCCGATTTTTTCGTATCGAGCGACGAAAAATGTATCTTGAAACGATTTTTATTCAAACCGACGAAACAAAATTATCAATTCTTCGAGGAGAAATTTATTTAATGAAATCTATCATCAACCGGCGCAACCGCCACGCTTTTTTACACGGGACAATTAAATTCGCCGCTCTGTTTTTATTGCTCGGAGCATTTTTTGTATCCGGCGCGCGGGCGCAATCGGAAAACGGCAGCGCATCGCTTGAAGGAACCGTGCGAGACCAGAACGGCGCGGTCGTTCAAGGCGCAACTGTCGTCGTCAAAAATACCGAAACGAACTTAACGCGAACGGTTACGACCGATTCAAACGGTAGTTTTTCGGTTAGCGTTTTGCCGGTCGGAACTTATGACGTAACAACGCAATCCGCAGGTTTTTTAGAAACGCCGATCAAGGTCATTTTACGGGTTGGCGAGACCACACCGGTTGACGTTGTTTTAGCCGCGCAAGGCGCAAATGTTTTGGTTAATGTCGATGCAAATTCGGAAACGATTGATGCGGAAACTGCCGCTGCCGGCTCGCTTATCACACAGCGTCTGGTTGAAGATTTGCCTGTTCGCGGCAGAAACTTTACCGAGTTTGTCTCCCTGACGCCCGCCGTCGTTCAGGAATCGGATAGGAACGGTCTGGTTATTGCCGGTCAGCGTTCGATAAATTCCAACGTGGCGATTGACGGCGCGGATTTTAACGACGCGCTGCAAGGCAACCAGCGCGGCGGCAACGAATCTGTCTTTTTCTTTCCGCAAACAGCGGTGCGCGAATTTCAAGTCGTCCGCTCGGGCGCAAACGCCGAAGTCGGCAGAACGAACGCCGGTTTTGTCAACGTCGTTACCAAATCCGGCGCGAATGATTTTCGCGGCGAAGCGTTTTACTATAACCGCAATCGCCGTCTGACTTCGCCCGATGCTTTCGGGCAAAAACTAAACAACGCACAAAACCAATTCGGCGGCTCAATCGGCGGAGCAATTAAAGAAGATAAAGCGTTTTTCTTTTTCGCTCTCGAACAAAATTATTTGCGAGTGCCGTTCGTCGTCCAATTTCAAACCGTTCCTGGCGTTGCGCTGACAAGCGACATCGCGGCTTTGCAAGGCGAACAGCGCGGCACGAATAATCCGACGGCGCTTTTCGGACGCACCGATTTTATTTTGAACGAAGCAAATACGCTCAACATTCAATATACTTACACCAGATTTCGCGGCGAGAATTTTAATTTCGACACTGCGCGTCAGGATACTGCGGTCGAAAGCAATTACACGCGCAATAATTCGAGCAGCGGTTTGAAAGGTTCGTTCGTCACGGTTTTTAACCCGAAAACGATCAACGAAGCTCGCGCTCAAATTGCCACAGACAACCGTTTTGAAACGCCTAATTCAAGCACCGGACAAGCCGTCGTCGCCGGTTTCGGAACGCTCGGCGGCGACCGCGCCCGCCCGCGCCTTTTTGACACGACGCGCTATCAATTTACCGATAATTTAAGTTACGATGCGGGCAAAAATAATCTTCGTTTCGGCGTTGACGTAAATGTCAACAAAGTTCGCCAGCAGCGCGAATCGAATACGCAGCCCAGATTCGATTTTGAAAGCCGTGCGGTCAGCGGCGTAACCATCGCCACCGGTTTGGACAATTTTATCGCCTTGCGCCCGCGTCGTTTTCGGCAAACATTTCCTGCAAGCAACAACCCGGAAGATTTGATTTATCGCGGAACAGTGCGAGAATTTGCGGTTTTTGCACAGGACAAAATTAAAGTTTCAAAACAGTTGACGATTAACGCCGGACTTCGTTACGAAGCGCAATTTAACCCGCAACCCAAAAATCCAAATCCGGCAATTCCCGAAACGGCTCGCATTCCGAACGACCTGACGCAATTTCAGCCGCGTCTCGGTTTAGCCTACGACGTGGGCGGGAAAAGCAGCACCGTCATCAGACTTTCCACCGGAATTTTCACTGCTCGCACGCCATCAAATCTTTTTCAGCGCGTTTCGACCGACAACGGCTTGACCACGCAGGAAATCGAAATTGCTGAACTAACCGCCTGCCGAAATTCGACGGTCGTCAATCTCGCCGGTTGCCGCTTGCGCGGACCGAATGCGATTGTTACTTTTCCGAACACTTTAACCACAATTCCGACGGCGTTTATTGTGCGTCCGAGAGTTTTTGGATTTGATCCAAACTTTAAAAATCCGCGTTCATTCCAAACGGCGGCAACCATCGAACAGAAAATCGGCAAGGATTTTGTTTTCACGGCGGGCTACATTCACAACTCGACTTATAATCTGCAACGTCGCCTCGACCGTAATTTGTTTGCACCGACATTGCAGGCAAGCGGCTTTCCGATATTTTCGGCGACGCGCCCGAACCCGACGATTTCGCAGCTGGAAATCAACGAGTCAACCGCGCATTCAAGCTACGACGCGCTGACGCTCTCCTTGCGGCGACGTTTCGCCCAAAGATTTCAATTTGAGGCTAATTACACTTTCGCCAACAACCGCGACGACGATTCCAACGAGCGCAATTTTTCGCGCCAAACGACGCTCAACCCATTTAACCTGCAAGCTGAAGAAGGTCCGTCGAAACAAGACGTGCGCCACAACTTGAATTTGAGCGGCTTGGTTGATTTGGGTTATGGCTTTACGTTAAGCGGAATCGTCGTTACACGCAGCGGATTTCCTTACACGGCGGTAATCGAAGACGGCACCGACACCAACAACGACTTGAACGACGCGAATGAACGCGCCGTTGTCGGCGGCGTTGTGTCGGGGCGCAATCAGTTTCGGCAGCCGAATTTTTTCAATCTCGATATTCGATTGTTAAAAGGTTTCAGATTCGGCGAAACGATGCGGCTCGATTTTTCGGCGGAAGTTTTTAACGCGACGCGCACCACCAACAAAGGTTTCGGCGCAGACTCGCTTGCCAATTTCTGCACGGGCAATTCGGCTCTGGCGGACACCGCTAATCCGCTAAACATAACTTGTCCGAGCGGCTTTTTTCCGTCAATTAACGCTCAAATTCCGACTTCCGCACCGTCAACCGCGCGTTTCGGCGGACCGCGCCAACTGCAGCTCGGTGTGCGATTTATTTTCTAAGCGGCTTATCGTCGTAATACAAAGTCAGGCGGGGCTGCAACCTTTCCAACGGCATATTCGTATCAGCAAGTAAGCTGTACGATCTTAACCTTGCCGGAGGTGTAAAATGAACAAAACAAGTCGAACACTTATCACCGTCGCCATTGTTTCAGCAGGTGCGGTTTTGGCTTCTGCTCTGATCCTGAAATTCACTCCAAATGATTCGTGGCTGGCGTTTATTGGATGGGCAGTTTTCTTTGTCGCCATCCAAGCTCCGTTTCTATTTATTCAGTCAACCCAAGACGGTTGCACGGCGTGGCTGACTCGTTTCCGAAGAGGAGAATAAAGCCGTGAAAAAAGTATCAATTCATTACTGTGCGGTTTGACCTATCATGCAATTGATGGCTTCCCGTGTGGCAGCCCAACTGAATAAAGAAAACAACGTCGAGGTCGAAACGGTTAGAGGCGGACTTGGCGAGTTCAGTGTTTATATTGACGAGCGGAAGGTTATTGACACGAATCGCTTTTGGTATCCGACCACAAACAAGATTGTAAAGAAAATAGAAACACTGCTCGCGGAGTAGTCCGTTTACGTTGCACGTGCCTCCAAACAAATCATCGGACGCGAGCGGCAAAACGCTGCTCTTTAAAATCTTTGCGTGAGCCGCCACGTCAACTCAACCGCTAATTCGTAACTTTGTGAGTTGCTTATAAGTTACCAAGAAGTGTTTTAACCAGTGAATAAAGGACGATAAATTTATGTTCAGAAGACTTTTATCACTAATGCTCATCTCGTTTTTGATCCAGATGATTTGCATTACGCCCGTGTTGGCTGCTGTGCAAACGGATAAAGAGACGCAGCGTATCGCTAAGATGAAAGAACGTATCGGCGTAATTCACCTTGAAAAGAAGCGCGTCATCATTACACGCCGGGACGGGACGAAAATGCAGGGGCAAATTAGCGAAGTTAATGAGTCTTCCTTTATCATTAAAGACGAGCAAACCAGAGCGACAAGTGAAGTTAAATATGATGATGCGACACAAATTAAGACAAAAGGTAATGGTCTTTCAACAAGCACGAAAGTCTTAATCGGAGTCGGAATTGCTGTTGCAGCGGTGGTGTTGCTGGTCACTATTAAGCCGTTGGGAAAATCACCTTTCCCTAAATGCAACGCAGACCAATCGAATGCTCCTTGCGACAACAGCAGATAGTGATACGAAGTCGCAGGTTTGCCTTTGCGTTTCGATTTTCACTCAGCGCGAAATATAATAAAATCACCAGGTGTCAGGTTTTATGCGCGAACCGGCATCGAAAATAACATTATAAGCAAAAAGAAAAGGAGCTTAATCGCTCCTAAAATCAGATAAAATTGGTGGCTGGAGAGTGACTTGAACACTCGACCTCGGGGTTATGAATCCCGCGCTCTAACCAGCTGAGCTACCCAGCCTTGAACATTCGATTATAGTCCGGCGCGCGGAAAAATCAAGTTAGAGCTTCGACAAATGTATTTGCACATTTGAAAGCCGGTTGTATTATTAGTTTAGTTATAAAAAACTTTTGTCGCCTGCGAGCGATGCGCCGAACCGTCAGCAATGTTTTTAAACAACATCCTTTCGCGTTCGGCATTCGTAGAACGGAGAACTTTTTATGCGCGCAAAATTTCTTTTCGCATTATTGTTGCCGCTGTTATTTAATTTCATCATTTCCGCCCAGCCGCGAAAATCCGCGCCGCCGCAAACAGCGACCAGAACGATAACTATCGTTACCGAACCGAACGCAAGCGTCTTGCTTGATGACATTAAATACGGCGCGACCGACGAGAGCGGCAAATTGACGCTGCAAAATATTTCTGCCGGAACCAGAAGATTGCGCGTCAGAGCAAACGGTTTCAAAGAACTCTCGCAAAATTTATTGCCCGCGCAAAAAGGCGACGTGAAGATTGTTTTAACAAAAACAACCGACGAAGCCGAACTCGCCTTCCAGCAAGCCGAAGCGGAAAAGAACAAGGAAAAAGCCGTCGGGCTTTACAGAAAAGCGATTGTGCTGCGTCCGAAATACGCGGAAGCAAACCTTGCTCTGGCGCGTGCTTTAGCCGACCGGAGTGACAACGAAGGAGCGCTAAAGGCAATTGCCGCGGCGCGAAAAGCGCGTCCCGGTTACGCCGAAGCGTCCGCCGTCGAAGGCAGAGTTTACAAAGCGGGCGATAAGGAACAAAAGGCAATCGCCGCCTTTAAACGCTCGATTTCCGAAGGCAAAAATTTTCAGCCCGAAGCGCACGCCGGTTTGGGTTTATTGTATAAAGAAAAAGCCGAAAGCTCAGGCGCGGAAGGCGATTTCCAAAGCGAAAAACAATATTACATTCTCGCCGCCGCCGAACTGGAAAAAGCCGCCGCGCAGCTTTCGACCGCGCCGGACGCAGTTACGATTTACCAATTACTTGGTGACTGTTACGAACGGGCGAAAATGTATCCCGAAGCTGTAAAAGTTTATGAAAAATTTCTGCGCCTTTTCCCAGACAGCAACGAAGCCAGCGCCGTCCGCTCCTTCATCGTGCAGATAAACAAACGTCTGAACGGCGAGCAATAGACCTGGATTTTAATAATAAAATAAAGTCTCGGCAAAAAACGAAACAGCAGGGTGAAAGTTTTATCGTTTATTTGAACGGTTATATCCTTACTCTTAAACTTATTTCTATTAATATGGAGACAATAAAATATATTGCGTTCCTGCGTGGAATAAATATCGGCGGGCATAATATAAAAATGGAGCGTCTGCGCGAGTTGTTCTCGCAGTTGGGTTTTGCAGACGTTCGCAGCTACATTCAAACCGGCAACATCTTTTTCGAGACGACGGAAACCGACCGCGCCGCCCTCGCCCGCAAAATCGAGCTGCATCTTTTCGCAGCTTTGGGCTACGAAGTGCCAACATTTTTGCGGACGGTTCGAGAAGTTGAACAAATTCTGCAACTCGAACCGTTCAAAGACATAGAAGTTACACCCGAAATGCGGCTGTTCATCATTTTTACATCAGAGTCTCTGCCAAACAATTTAGCGCTGCCGCTCAGTCCCGCCAAAGGCGATTTTGAGATTATCGCAACAACACCAGCCGAGGCGTTCGCCGTGATGCGCCTTATCAACGACACACCGGGCAATCCGGCGGCGCTCATCGAAAAAAATTTCAAGGTCAAAACAACGTCGCGTTTCTTCGGGACGACGCTCAAAATTCTGCAAGCCGCAAAAGGCAACTAACGATTAAGTTGGCGCCCACGTCTAATGAGTTGTTAGGTCTCATTGTTTACTTTTATACCTCGTTTTCTTTTTTCCAAATAATAGAATATCGCCAGAATAAATGTCTGGCGACTTGCGCACCCGGCAAGATGTCCGCGCAAATCTGCTTGATCTGCGGCAACGTGAGATATGTGTCTGTTTTCCCATGCTCGGCATATGCCTCACGCACATCCCTTGAAGGTCTCGGCTTTCCGGTTTTTATCAACGAGAGAAATAAATTCGCAGGATAAGCAACGCTGTCAAAAAGCCAATCGCTCAAGTCAGAGCGTTGATATAGATCAAGGCAAACGAATATACCTCCGGGCTTCAAAGCCTTTTTGATTTTTCTCAGGAGGGTTTCGATTGGTAAATGATGGATTGTCGTCAGTGTCGCAATACAATCAAACTGATTGTCCGGAAGAGGAAATGTCATCACATCACCGCAGGCGAAATCAATGTTCGGATAAAGTTTGGAGCTTTCCCGCGCAAGGCGAATCATCTGCGGTGATAAGTCAATGGCGAGAACCGCTTCGGCATGCCCGGCAAGCAATCGAGAGAATTCCCCCGTGCCGCAACCTATTTCAAGAATGTGTCGGCATTGTTCGGGAATCTGATTCATCAAAAATCTATGATATTGCGCGTTATGATTCCAGTATTCGCCCGCGAGCAAGGCAATCCGGTCAAAATCGGACTGAATTGATTCCAGCGTTTGTCTTACCCGGCTCATTGTCTTTTGTTTTCCAGCGTGATTTATAATCTACTTGCGCCGCAGTTCTTTGATTCTTTTCAGCATTTGCGGCGCTAGTTTCATTGTTTTGAAAAGCGAACCGCTGGCGAAATGGCGTGCGAAACCGCGAAAAGTTTCGATGCCGTTTTCTGAATAACCAAACCACCACGCATTCGGCAAAACGGTGAAACGATTGACGTGAATGTGCTGCGGCGCGACGAGTTCCATCAAGCCCAATTTTCCGTGCGTTCTGCCGTAACCGCTCTGTTTGAAACCGCCCCAGGGCGTTTGCGCGATGCCGTGCGTGTAGAGAACTTCGTTGACGGTTATCGTTCCGGCAAGAATTTTTTCGGCGACGCGATTCCCTTTCGCTAAATCGCGCGTCCAGACACTTGCCGTCAAACCGAAATCCGTGTCGTTGGCAAGTTCGATGGCTTCCTGTTCGGTTGTAAATTTTGCAATCGGCAGCGTCGGACCAAAAGTTTCCTCACGCATTCCGCGCATCGAATTTTCCGCCTGTGAAATGACCGTCGGTTCAAAAAACGTACCGTTTAATCGAGCATTTCGCTTTCCGCCCGTGAGAATTTTCGCGCCGCTCCGCTCAAAATCCGCAACGTGATTTTCAACCGTTTTCAATTGATTTTCGCTAATCATCGCGCCGACATCGGTTGCCGAATCGCTTCCGCGATTTTGCGTCAGATTTTGTGTTTTTTCAACAACTAAATTTGTGAATCTTTCCGCCACAGGTTCTTCGACGTAAAGACGCTCGACCGACGAACACGATTGACCGGAATTGCAAAACGCGCCCCAGATTGCCGCGCTCGAAGCAGCTTCTAAATCGGCGTCTTTAAAAACAATCATCGGGTCTTTGCCGCCGAGTTCGAGAACAATAGGCGTTAAATTCTTTGCCGCTTCTTGAGCAATTTTCTTTCCTGTCGCAACGCTTCCCGTGAACATTATTTTGTTTGGAGCAGCATCAACCAGCGCCGCGCCGGTTTTTCCGTCACCCGTCAAAACCTGCAAAACATTTTCCGTCAAATCTACTTCCGCAAAAATTTCACCGATTTTCAAACCGACCAGCGGCGTCAGTTCCGAAGGTTTCAAAACAACCGTATTTCCAGCCATCAAAGCCATCACGACTTCGCCGAGCGGAATCGAAAACGGATAATTCCACGGCGAGATAATAGCTACGACGCCGAGCGGCTGATAAATGATTTTCGACGAGCGACCGAGAAATTTTAATTGACCGATATTGATTTTTTCAGGCTTCAGAATCTTCTGCGCGTTGCGGGCAAAATACTGCATTAAATCCAGCACCGGCGCGATTTCCATCGAAAGCGCTTCGACGACCGGCTTGCCCGATTCGTCGGATATTAAGCGTGCAATTTCGTCAATTTCGTTTAAGATAATTTCCCGCGCCCGCATCACAAATTCGGCGCGTTCTTTGAACCGAGTTTCGCGCCAAGTTTGAAATGCCAGCCGCGATTTTTCGACCGCATCCTGAACTTGTTGCGCTGAAACGTTTGCCGCGCGCCCGATTTCCTCGCCCGTCGCCGGATTGAAAGAAACAATTTCGTCTTGCGTTTTCGGAAATGTAAGAATTGCGCTCATATTTTTACTCTACAGGCAAAGAATAACTTATTTAATCAATTTTTAGTAATAATTTTCGACCTTTGCCGTCGGTTAAGTAAATTGTTAATGTTTTCCAGAAAATTTGATTGCTTGACAAATCACTTTTTAACCGATTATTCTCTAATTACAGGTAAAAAGCGAATGATTAACGAAATAGACACAAAAATCTTGAACATTATTCAGCAAGACGCACGAATTTCCAATGCCGAAATAGCTCGTCAAGTTGGGCTTGCACCGTCAGCCGTGCTGGAACGCATTAGAAAATTGGAAGAGCGCGGCGTAATTCGCGGTTACGCGGCGGAGATTGACGCGGCGCAAGTCGGATACGGCTTGACGGCGTTTGTTTTTGTGCGGACGAGTTTTTGCGGAAGTACCGTCGGAGAGGCTTTGGCGCAAATTCCCGAAGTTTTGGAAGTTCACGACGTAGCGGGCGAAGATTGTTATCTGCTAAAAGTGCGAGCTAAAAATACGGACGAACTGGGGCAGTTTTTCCGTGAAAAATTGAAAAATCTGCCCGAAATAATTTCAACCAAAACGACGATTGTTTTGCAGACGATAAAAGAAAGCATCGCTCTGCCGCTTGAGCAAACGGACAAACCGAAAACCGATTCGCCTGCAAAACGTAAGCGACGCGCAAAGAGTAAATAATTTTTTACAAAAACAAGGGGGTTTGAAATGCAGAAAACAGAAAACACAAAAATCTATCCGAATCGCAATACGTTTTTGTTGATTGCGGCGTTTGCGGCAATTTACATATTTTGGGGTTCGACTTATCTGGCAATTAAATACGCGATTGAGACTTTGCCACCCTTTCTGATGGCGAGCGTGAGATTCATTATTGCCGGTTCAATTCTACTGGTTTGGGCGCGATTCTCGAAAGATTACGAAAAACCGAAAGCGGCGCACTGGAAAACGAGTTTTGTTGTCGGAACGCTTCTGCTTTTGGGCGGAAACGGCGGTGTGGTTTTCGCCGAACATCATATTTCGTCGAGTCTTGCAGCTCTGCTCGTCGCTACCGAACCGTTTTGGATTGTTCTTCTAAGCTGGCTGTGGCTAAAAGGCGCACGTCCGAATTTGAAGGTCGTTTTCGGTCTTGTCATCGGATTTTTCGGCGTTTGGCTTTTACTCACCGGACAAAATGCGGCAGACGGCGCGTCGGCAAATACAGGTTCGATGCAAATTCTTGCCGCACTTGCCGTCATTGCGGCGGCGTTGTCGTGGGCGACCGGCTCGATTTACGGCTTACGTGCGTCTGTTCCGAAATCTTCGATTTTAACGGCGGGAATGCAGATGTTTGCGGGCGGTTTGGTTTTACTTTTCGTCAGCCTAATTGCGGGCGAGTGGCGGCATTTTAACATCTCGGAAGTGTCAAAAAATTCGTGGTTCGCACTTGTTTATTTAATCGTCTTCGGCTCGCTCATCGGTTTTACGGCTTATAGTTGGCTGCTGAAAAATGCGCTGCCAGCGATGGTCGCAACTTACGCTTACGTTAATCCCATCATTGCAGTTCTTCTCGGTTGGCTCGTCGCAGGCGAATCTTTTACGACGCAAATGCTCGTCGGCGCGAGCGTGATTGTCGGCTCGGTCGTGCTGATAACTTCAAACAATAATAAAAATGAGCGGGCGGTGGACGATGAGATTCACAAATCGCAAACTACGGCGGGAAACCGTTCGTCGCTTTCTTCGGCTTCGATTTAATTTTGTCTAAAGTTTCTTAGCAGCACCGTGTTGGCTGCGAATTTGCCGCGCGAGACGAGCAGTTTTTCCCCATCGCGCGTGAAGGCATGATTGAAAATCACTTCGGATTTGAAATCGGTAATTTGTTTTGGCTCGCCGCCCGCGAGATTTTGCCGCCACAGATTGCCGGTTTGCCGATCAGTTTTTTTGAAGACAATCGCGCCGCCGTCCGGAGTCCAGCGCGGCGGGCGATAATAAAATCCGAACGGAATGACATCGAAGGTTTTTACCGGCGCGCCACCGTCAATCGTAACGACCGCAAGCGTCGAGTTTTTGATTTGAACCCCGGTCGACTGAATGCAGGCGAAAAAATTTCCATCCGGCGCGATGCTCGGCGCGACACATTCATAATCGGTCAAACGAACAGGCTCGCCGCCTTCAGCGGAAACTTTCCAGACCGAACCGTTTCGGTTATAGACGACGAACTTGCCGTCCGGCGAGCAGTCGGGCGCGTCTTCGTAGCCTTCGCCGAAAGTGATTTGCTTGAGATTCGAGCCGTCCGCGTCCGTGCGAAAAAGATGCGACGCGCCGGCGCGGTCAGAAGCAAAAATGAAGAAATCATTGTCGGCTGCCGCGCAAATCTCGCCTTCGGAAAAAGCATCCGCCGTCAGCGGTCTGCCTTCGCGTCTGCCGCCTCCGCGCTCCTCATGCAAAATCCACAAATCATCGTCGTCGCCTGCGCGCGTCGAATAAACGATTTGACCGTTCGAAAGACTTGCCAGACCGCGCGCGCCATCGCTCGTGCCGTTAGTCAACTGCTCGGCTCGCATCGTCGCGCCGCTCGCATCAATTGCCCAGAGTTGTGCTTCGCTTCCCCACAAATCGGCGACCAGCGTGTTGCCGTCGCCGCTGATGCCCATTCCGTAGTTGCCGTACGAGCTTAGTTCTTTGGTGATACGCCGGACTTCGCCCGTTGGAAAGTCGAGGAAATAAATTTGAGTGCCGACGCGCGGGCGCGAGCCGGGAAAAACCAAACCGCTGCCGTCCGGCATCCAGTTTGTCTTGCCAATTTCCGAAAATTTTTCTTCAGTCAGACGCTTCATCTCGCCGCTTTGCAAATCCAGCGCGAAAAGCGAAAACTGCGGCTGGTTGAAATCCGTTCCGGGCGTATTATCAGCGAGACCGAAGGAAATCAAGCGTCCATCGGGCGAAAACGCCGGAACGCTCGTAATAACTTTTTGCGCGTCGTTGAAAGTCAGAAGGATTTTTTCGTCGCCGGTTCCGTCGAGTGTGGCGCTGACGATACTCGTCTGTATTTGGTGCGTGTCAAAACGGTAAAACCCGGCGCGCCTTCCGTCGAATGACAAGGTGAACATAAACTTTACGTCGTCGAGAACTTTTGCAGCCTGTCCGCCGTTGACCGGAATGCGGTAAAGCGCGCCTTCCGGGTCGTTTGGCTCGTAAGCAATGTAATAAATAAAAGCGCCGTCAGGCGAAAACGAAATCGAACCGAAATTTCTGTCGGTGGGTTCGAGCAACTTTCTTTCCGTGTTCGTTTCAATCTGCCGAAGATAAAGCATTCCCTCGCCGCTCGTGTAATTCTGCGCGTAAGCCGCAAATTTTCCGTCGGGCGAAACGGTCGCCGCGACGAATTTGCCGCCGTTGGTAAGACGCGAAATTGACATCGGATTTCGAATTTCGGATTTTGAATTTTGGACTGATTCTTTAACGTTCGCCTTTGAGTTATACCAGACGAAACTTGCCGCGCCACAGGCGAGAAGTAAAATTGCGGCTGAAAAAAGCAAAACGCTTTTGTTGCGGGAAATCGGCTCAGTTGAGGCGAGCTTTGAGCTTTGAGCTTTGAACTTTAAACTTTCAGCCGTCTGCGCTTCGCGCACATCGGCGACGAAACGATAACCGCGTCTCGGCACAGTTTCGATAAATTTGCGCTCTCCCGTCTCGCCCAAAACTTTTCTAAGCCGGAAAACGTGATGCGTCAGATTGGCTTCTTCGACAAAGCTGTCCGCCCAAACTTGCCGAAAAATTTCTTCCTTTGAAACAATTCGACCGGCGTTTTTCACGAGAACGGGCAAAATTTCCAGCGCCTTCGGCGTCGCGTCGGCGACCGAATCGCCGCGCCAGAGAATTTTTTCGTCCGCGTCGAGCCGAAATTCGCCGAATTCGTAACGATGTTCTGAAATTATCTGCATTCGTCTTTCTCTTTTAATTACAGGATAAAACGCAAGAATAAAGAAAAAATAAACAAAAGATAAATGAAAAATTACGCCAAAAACAATCGGTTGTAAAGGACTTCGATTGCGAAAAAAGCGCATTCTCACGAGCATCGGTTCAAACGCCCGCCCGCAAATCGCGCAATGCGCCGAAAAGGAGAAAAACAAAAAGGAGAAAAATCAATGACAAAAAATTTAACAAAAATCGTCTCGACAATCGTTTTTTTAGCCTCTTGCGCTTTTACCGCGCAAGCGCAGATACAACCGGATTTAATCGTTTCAAAAGTTGAAATAACCAAAGACCGAAGCAATCTCTTTGTTCAGAAAATAAGAGTTACGGTCGTGAACGGTTGCCGCGAATCGAGCGCAGACGCTTCTTACGTTTTGGTAACTTTCAAACAAAACGCTCAAAAGGACGCGAAAGCGATTTATTATGTCGGCAATACGGTCAAAGCCTTAAAAGGCGGCGAAAGCTATACGCAGACTTTCGACGTTTCTGAAAAGAAAATCGGCGTCGGGCGTTATGTTTTTGCGGAAGCCGACCCGTATAAAAAAGTTGCGGAAGCCAGCGAAGACAATAATTGGCGAACACTTTTCCCCAACGGTTCTGGAATGGTTCTTAGTCAAACGCAATGCTCGCCGAAAATGTAAAGGAGAAAAACAATGAAAATTACGTCAATAAGAACTGGGAATTATATATTTAGGACTTTGTTTGGGGCATTACTTCTCGTCGGTATGCAGTATGGCGTTTACGGTCAGATTTACAAAAATCCGCCGGTCAATAAAAATCCGAAAGTCATTAAACTTCCGAATTTGGGGATTATGGATTTGTTCGATGGCGACACGCCTGACTCAGTTTACGTAATGGTCGGCAACGTCGGTCAGGTAAATGCGGGCGGGTTTGTCGTGCGCCTTTCAATCCGGAAAAAAGGCGAGCGCGCAAAGACATATGTCGAAAAACAAGTCTCCGGTCTAAAAGCGAAAACCGATTTGCCGCTGTTCATAAACATCGGACAGCCGCTCGCAGGTCTGGAAATCGGAGTGTTTATTGACGCGAGAAAACAGGTTGTTGAAAGCGACGAGAAGAATTGCGGCAAACTTTTCCCGGATGGCGGCGTTGCCGGGTATCTTGCCTGCGAAGGTTTTTAGAGAAATTTACAAAAATAAAAAGGAGAAAAGAAAATGAAAAACAAATTTTACATTTTAGTTAGCATATTCACATTTATGTTTATAAGCGCTGTGTCCAGTTATGCTCAAACCGATTTGAGTATGCGGAACGCCTTATATTTCACCGGCGCGAAAACCGACAAGATTAACCTTAAAAATGATAAATACGTCGTCAAAGGCGGAACGATGGAGCTTAAGAAAAGCCAAGCGACAAGCTGTGAGGGCGACACTTGCGATTTCAACATCGGGTTTATCGGTTTTAGGTCGGGAAACGTCAACGACGAGTTGTCCTCATACGGACTTCTTCAAGTTGGAAATGCCGAATTTTTCATCGGAAACACGGTTTATTTTGCTTCGGGCGAAAAAACCAAACAAGGCGTTCATCCGCTCAAACTGAAGATGGGAATGAACAAAGTTACGTTCACCATTGACCCCTATAAAAAGACTACAGAAACGGAAGAGAACAACAATAGTTTTGTGGTGAATTTCAAAGTAACGCCGGGACCGATTGTAATACCGGGAAAGAAGGTTAAAACAAATGAAGGAAAACCGTAAAGGAGGAAACAATGACAAAAAATCTAGCAAAAATCATTTTGACGTTTATTTTCTTGACGGCTTTTGCTTACGCGCAAGAAGGCGAGACAAAACCGCTTTACAGCTTTATTAACAGTAAAGGGCATCGCTTTTACCAAACCGGGTCTAATCTTCCGTCCAGTATTTCCGGCGGTCCGTGGAAAAGCGAAGGCGTTGTTGCTCACGTAATGCCTACGCAGGCAAGCGGGACAAAACCTGTTTTTCAACTCATTATGAACAACCCGTTTGTTACCTATGCATATACAGGCGATAAAAATGAAGCGAACAAATGGAAGAACAGTTCCGGTCAGGGTCAATGGATGAACCAAGGTCCCGTCTTTTATGTTGCGGCTGTTCAATCGCCCAACACCGTCCCGCTCTATCGGCTTTACGCGCCCTTAAGAGAAGTAGGAGATACAAGTCCGGGAGGTTTTTCAGGCTGGGCGGAAGATAGCGGTCAGCACTTCTATACGACAAAAGGGAGCGAAAGAACGCACGCAGTCAACAATGGTTGGGTTAATGAAGGCATAGTCGGCTATGTCTGGAAAGAACCTTTCCCGTCGGCGATGCCCGATTTGACGATTCAAAAGACAACTGCCGATGATTCGTCAGTAAAAGTTATCTACGCTAACAAAGGAAAGGCAAGCGCCAGCAACCCGGAACTCAAAATAGTTCTTTCCATCTATGACAAATCGGGAAAGCAACTCTTCTCAACCAGTAAAACTGCCGGAGGAGTATCCGCGGGAAGTGTTAGAGAAGTAGTTATTCCGAGCGGAAGCGCGAGTCTTCGTAACAATCGCTACAAAGTAAAAATAGACGGCGGCAACGTAATCAAGGAATCGGACGAAGACAACAACGAGACCGCAATGCTTGATGGTCCAAAGGGAATAAAAATAAATCCAATTAACCCCGGCGAGAAAAAACTGCCGCAACCCTCTATCCGAATAACAGGACAAAAAGGACTTCCCGGCAATCGCACGGGTTACCAGCTTGCGGTTTCAAACTGGAACGCTTACCCGACGGAATTTTTCCAATCAATAGACGAGAACGTGCTGCCGCCAAGTTCATGCGCCGCCGCGCAGTCTAAAGCGCGTATGCTTGCTCATTTATCCGTGATTACCGGAAACGCCAAACCCAAAAGGGTCGGATGCAAGCCGCTCAATTCCGCGCAGGACTTACAAAAACTTGAGCTGATTGTAAGCGGTGTTTTAGAAGATACGGACAAGGTTATGGTAACGGTCGAAGACCGATTCACGAAAACGAAAACGGATTCATATCCGCTGATGGAAGGCTGGACGGGCATCGGCAAATTGCTTCAAACAGTGGGCTGCAAAAATTTTCTCGGACGAGAGGGAAATTATCTCTGCACAACCGACCAGGGCTTCAAAACTTGCGAAGACTTGAGAAAACAGGGCAAGCCAATTAAATGCACGCGAGCCGGCGCTAAATAATCCGGTCAGAAACATTAGTTTAATTCCAAAAGGAGAAAAGAAAATGAAAATGAAAAACAGAATGAAACAAACAATCTTTTTCACGATTAGCTTTTTCGCTTTGACGCTTTTGTATCAAGTGCCAGTCTCTGGTCAAATGCCGTCGCCGACAAAAGCACCTATGAAACCAAAGAGTCAACCTACTCCGCTAGCTACTAAGCAGGAAAAACTAAGCGATAAGGTTACCGGAACGTACACGCCCACGAAATCGGTTGATGTTGAGATCAAGAAGTTTTACATAGCTAAAGAGGAATTCAAAGACGCTCCATTTACCGCAATGGTCCACGTCGTGAATTTTCGAAAGGAGAAAATCATTTTCGCCGAGGTCCACATAAGCGTTAAATTTCTGGATGAAAATAAGAAAATCATCAAGACTCCAACATGGTACGGTTGGGATAGTCAAAGCTACATGGATCTCAAACCGGGCGAGAACGTCGTGAAAGTTCCTTTCTTTCCGCCGCCTCGCGATCTTAAAAAGCTTGTGACCCACGATGAACCGAATCTAAAGGGAAAAAACTGGAAGCCGGGTTTTAGGGTCACGGTCGCGTTCGGCGTCGCTGCCAACATATGGGGCGCGAAAATCGGCGAAGACTTCAAAACAGTCACATATACAGATTTTCTGCCGGAGCAATATACATTGCCGTAGTCCCATTTATTAAGTAGAAAAAATTAGAGAAACAAATAAATAAAAGGAGAAAAAGAAAATGAAAAACAAACTAAATACTTACGCACTAAATTTAATCGCGCTGATGATTTTGTCTTTGACATTTATCAGCAGCGCACAAGCACAATCAGCCGACATGGACAATCCAACCGCTTTGACTTCAAACATAATTGAAGGCGAAGGCGACGGCAAAGCCGAAACCGTTTATTACAGTTTTACTGCCGAAAAAGGCAACGTAAAAGTTACGGTTGACGCGAAAACCGATGACCGTTCAACGCCGCTGAGAGTCGCTCTTTTAGACGAAGACGGCAAAGAACTCTTGCCGATTTATGTTGTGGCAAAAGGCTCGGGTCAGCGTGAAGTCGGAACAAAACGATTTGTCCGCGAAACGAAAGTCATCTTGAGAATTCGGATGGACGACGACAAAGACGTAAAACTTTTGACCTATAAAATCAAACTCGACGGCGCAGTGAAAGTTGAAACGCCTCCAATTCCAACCGAAACCACTCCAACCACTGAACAACTAACTCCAAATCCGTCAACCGAGCAAACCACGAGCACGGATTCATCCGCCGCGCCTATCGACGATAAAGCGACCAAAAAGACAACCTTGAAAAACAAAATCAAGAAGAAGGTCAAAAAGGAAGCAAAGAAAGTCGTCAATGATAATTTGGATAATTGAGCGCATAGCAACAAGAGCGGCATAGTCTTTTCGACTAGCCGCTCAATTTTACATTTTGCAACCTAAATTTCGCCTGGTTTGAAATGAGAAAATAAAAATGAAAAAAACAAACGCAAAAAATTCACGCTTGACGGTGTGCCTGTTAGCGCTTGGTATTATGGCTTTCGTCTCGAACGAAAATGCGGCGGCACAGCAGCTAGAGGTTGTGAAAGACCCCAAATTAGGTTCTGTTCTCAGCCAAAGCAATAAGATTTCGAGCAGACCGAAACCTCTAGCGCCGGCGCAAAAGATACAAATTGCCCAAAAAATCTTGGGCGGACAGGGTCAAAAGGTCTCTTCGGTGAACAGTGTGATTACGCTGAGTGTAAAAAATATGATGTCGGTTAATAACCAAGCTTCTTTAGGTCTTACAAGACCGGAATTAGTTTCACCCAGCTTAGCCACCTTTTCCGGTAGTGAAGGCAACTTGTCTGTCGCTTTCACAGCACCGTCGGCGGGTAAATATCTTATAGATTTATCAATTACTGCCGGTTCAGAAACGAAGTTTAAGCTGGTGGGAGAGGGCAATATTTTAACCACTACAGGTGCATCCGCTAATTTATCTTTCGTAATGGATGCCATGAAAGCGAACGAGGTAATTTATTTTAAACTATCCGGCGATGCTCATTGGCTTTTTCACTCGTGTGAAATAAGCCAAATCAAATGATATTTCAAAAGGAGTTAAGACAATGAAACGACAAATTCTTCTTTCGACAATTTTGTTGCTGCCGTTGATGATATTTGCTTTCGGTCAATCTGCTGCGGCGCAATCGGGACTCGGAACTGTGAAAGGAACGATTTTTATAAAAAACGTTTCGGGAAATAATCTCGGAAATTTTACTTGCGCGAATCTTACCGTAATCGTCAGCGACCTGGAATCACCTCCCGAAAAAAGGTGGAAAAAGACGACAACGGCAACGGGCGATTTCTCGACGCGCAAATGCGCCTACAAGGTTCTAAGAGTTCCGGCAAACAAAAGTTTTACCGCGTCCGTTTCGGCGAATTTTCCAAACGGATGCGACCATAAGAGCTTTCAGGCGGACGCTTTATTTCCGACGAAAATTAAATCTTATCAAACGCTCACCTTCAATTTTACGGTTACGAAAATTAGCTGTACGGTGCTGAAATGAAAAGGAGAAAAACGATGAAAAAAATCAAAAGACAGACATTTTTAATTTTGTCGCTGGGGTTGCTGATGCTTTCATTTAGCCAGTTGGCAACTGCACAAAAACCAGAGAAAAAAGGGAATCCGCCGCTATCGAAGCTACCGGAAACAATTAAAGGAACGATTTATTTCAAGGAAGTTTCAGGGAATAATTTCCACAAATTGGACTGTAAGCATTTCCTTGTGAGGTTTAGTAATTACGGCAAAGGTGGTGGGGCGACTCAAGGCAGTGGAGATTTTTCAAAGCGCCAATGCTCTTATTCAATATCATGGGGGCTTCAGCCGGATACAGACTATAAGCCTTCAATTGAGCTTGAAAATTGGGGAAAGTGCGACCAAATGAGTATGGAAGCTTATGACCCTAAAGTGGTATTAAGAGTCAAAAAAGGAAAAACGCATACTTTTAATTTTACGGTCAAGAAGGTCAGCTGTACGGTGTTGAAATGAAAAGGAGAAAAACAATGAACATTCAAAAATTCAAACAACTGTGCGCTTTGTTAATAGTAAGTTTAATTTTCTCTGGCGCTCCCGTCACTGCCGATGGATTTTCACCGAAGAAGGCAAGGCGCGGCGTCAAGAAATCGAATTATGTGCGAACGGATTTAATCAGAAAAATTTGCCCCGATCTTGTCGAAGCGACGCCGAATCCGCAGGAAGGATGGATACGCCCCAGCGATTTAACAGTCAAATGGTCAATCACGAAGATAATCCCGACTTATAACGGCTACCCGCCGGTGATTATTTGCAATTACAAATTGTCAGAAAATTTCCAGCTCGATTATAGATTTAACCTTCCGAGCAACAATTGCACCTGCACGCAGGTTTCGGGAGCGCCGAGGATGGTCGAATGTAAATCAAGACCGCCGATAAAAATAGGCGGAAATAAGAAAGGAAAATAAAATTATGAAAAACAAAATACTTATTTTAGCAGCGTGTTTATTTGCGCTTGGGACAGTTTCGGTGTAAGCACAAATTGAAAACAAAAACATTATCGCCAAACCACCAACGACGATTGGCATTAAGCCGAAAGTTGCTTTGAACGGCGCAGTCGGTTACGAGCGAGATGGCAAGCAATATCATAAAATTATTTTGATCGTCACGAATCGTGACAAGTATTCAGCAAAAATGTTTGGGCTTGGCGAAGGCGAAAAACCGCCGCCAAACCCGTGCCGCAATAAAGTGAAAACGCGGATCGTTATGTCTGTTTTCGGCGAAGATGATAAACAAATTGCGAGTTGCCTTGCAATATCTTCGGCGCAAGCGCTGGAGAGACCTTCGTTTTTAGTTGAAAAAGGCAAAACCGTTCCCAAATTTGTCTATATCGTTTTGACAGATTTGAAGACGGGCGCGAGCCTTAAATCCAATCTTGTTTCGCCGTTTGGCGGAGAGACAAAGTAAGAATTTTATTAAATCTAATGTGAAAACAAAAAGGCATGTTAATTTTACTTTTTCAAACGTCTAAAAACTGATAGAAAGGGTAAAAGATAGGGTTGATAGATTCGGTTTTGCATTTCACCCATTCCAAATGAAACATCTTTCTTTATCCGCGTTCATCTGTGGACAATTTCTTTTCTAACCTAACATTTGTTCAACCACGCTGTAGCTTGCCTGCAAAGCGTCGTTAAGTTTTGTCGGTTCGGTTCCGCCGCCTTCCGCCATATCAGCTTTGCCGCCACCGCGTCCGCCGACGATGGGCGCGATTTCCTGCACAATTTTTCCGGCTTTTACGCGGTCGGTCAAATCGTCTGACACGCGCACGATAAATGAAACTTTATCTTCTTCGGTTCGCGCCAGGACAACCACGCCGGATTTTAATTTCGCCAGCAGCGTGTCGGACAAATGGCGCATTCCGCCTTTGTCCAAACCTTCGACAATTTTCGCCACGACTTTTACGCCGTTCACATTTCTGGCTTCGTCGCCATTCGATGAAGTCTGCGAAACCGCGCCCGTCGCAATTTTCATTTTCAAATCGTCGTTTTCGCGGCGCATTCGTTTCAATTCTTCCTGAAGACGCTCAATCGCGCTCGGCAATTGGTCACGCTGCGTTTTAAGAAAACCAAGCGATTGTTCGATTAAGCGCTCGTCTTCGCGGAAACGATTGAAAGCGTCGAATCCGGTAATCGCTCTGATTCGGCGCACGCCTGAAGCGATTGATTCGTCTGAAGTGATTTTAAAACTGCCGATGTCACCCGTCGCGCGAACGTGCGTTCCGCCGCAAAGCTCTTTTGAAAACGTGCCTTCGCCGATGCTCAACACACGCACCTGCGAGCCGTATTTTTCACCGAACAAAGCCATCGCGCCCGACTGCATTGCCTCTTCAATCGCCTGAATATTCGTGTTGACCGCATCGTTTTTCAAAATCTCGCGGTTGACCAAATCTTCGATGTCTTTTATCTCCGCATCCGAAAGCGGTTGATAATGCGTGTAATCGAAACGCAAAAACTGCGGCGCAACGACCGAACCGGCTTGCTTGACGTGCGTTCCCAAAACTTCTCGCAGTGCTGCGTGAGCCAGATGCGTCGCCGTGTGATTACGTCTGGTTGCGTCGCGCTTGTCCGCGTCAACCGTTGCCGTAACTTCGTCGCCGATTTTAATCGAACCTTTTTCGACATTCGATTTGTGTAAAATCAAACCGGCAACCGGCGAGAAAGTATCCTGAACTTTAATTTTTGAAGTTTCATTCGTCAAAAATCCCGTATCGCCAACTTGCCCGCCCGATTCGGCGTAAAAAGGCGTATCGCTCAAAACGATTAAACCTTCTTCGTCTTCGTTAAGTTCGTTTATTTGCTTGTCGTCTTTGACGATTGCCACGACTTTCGCACTTTCGATTTGCGTCGCATCGTAACCGTGAAAATTTGACTTAATTGAATTGTTTTCTAAATCCTTATAAATCGGATTGATTTTATCCTTTTGCTTACTTTTGCCGATTTCGGAAGTTTGCTGAAGTTTGACCAGAGATTTATTAAATTGTTCGTCAAAAAAATCTTCGGGATATGCAAATCCTGTTTTTTCTTCGAGTTTCAGGCGAATTAAATCTTTCGGCGTTCCGAATGTGTCGTAAAGTTTTACTAAATCATCAATTAAACTCGGCGGCGGAGATTCAGCCAAATCTACGATGGCTTTTCGTATTTCGTCATTTTGCAGGCTCTCTTTCATAAATTTGTCCATCTTTTCTTCTCCGCCAAATTTATCGAGAGATTTTTTCATTCGCTCTTGCTGTTCCGGGTTCATAAACTCGGAGAAGTCGGAAATATCAAAATTTTCAACTGCTTCAGACATTTCCGAAGGATTTTCCATAAATGCTTTAATACCTTCTCTATCTTTGTCGGGAATATCTACACCGAAAGTGAGTTTTTTGTATTTGTCTTCAAATCCCGACAAAACTTCATCCAATTTTTTCAAACCAACCGTCATCGTCGCGCCGAATCTTTCTTCCTCAAGCCGCACCATTTTGCCGATGAATTCGCGCTGCGCTTCGAGTTCGGGATAAGCGTCCTTCATCCGGTCAACGACGAAATCGCAGACTTTGTAGAAAAACAAATCGTTAAAGCCGAGATGCTCGCGCCCGTGATAAATCGCGCGGCGCATAATTTTTCGCAAAACATAGCTTCTGCCTTCGTTGCCGGGCAGAATTCCGTCGGCGATTGAAAACGCCGCCGTCCGCGCGTGGTCGGCGACGACGCGCATCGCAAAACCTTCTTGGCTGTTGTATTCGTATTTTTTGCAAGCGAGTTCTGCGATAAATTCGATAATCGGCTTGATTAAAGTCGTTTCATAATTCGAGTGAACGCCTTCCATAACAACCGCCATTCGTTCGAGTCCCGCGCCCGTGTCAACCGACGGCGCAGGCAAAGGCTCAAGTTTATAAATGCCTTTTTCGGTTTCGACGCGGTTGTATTGCATAAACACGAGATTCCAGATTTCCATCGTCGTGTCGCCTTCTTCGGCGTTGACCAAATCGGCACGGTTTTTTTCTGGGTTTTCCGGCTCGTCGCCCAAGTAATAATTGATTTCCGAATTCGGTCCGCACGGTCCGGTGTCCGCCATTTGCCAGAAATTATCTTTTTTTCCAAAAGGCAAGATGCGTTCGGGTTTTGCGCCAGCTTTAATCCACAATTCACGGGCTTCGGTATCGGCAGGAACTTCATCGTCGCCTTCAAAAACTGTGAACCACAAACGATTAACATCAAGTTTCAGTTCATTAACAAGAAAATCCCAAGCAAAATTTATCGCGTCTTCTTTAAAGTAATCGCCGAACGAGAAATTGCCGAGCATCTCGAAAAAGGTATGATGTCTGGCGGTTTTCCCGACTTCATCAAGGTCGTTGTGTTTGCCGCCCGCGCGAATACATTTCTGGCTTGATGCGGCGCGTGTATATTCGCGTTTTTCGTTGCCCAAAAATACGTCTTTGAACTGATTCATTCCCGCGTTGGTAAAAAGAATAGTCGGGTCGTTCGGCGGATAAACAGGACTTGAATGGACAATCTTATGTCCGCGCTTGTGAAAATATTCAAGAAATTTATGTCTGATTTCGTTTCCGTTCATAACGAAAAATTTTAACACAAAGCTTAAAAGAAAAGCATTTGACAAAAAGCGCGCCGGATATTTGCAATTGACCGGCGCGAGATTCGGAAAAAGAAATTATTTGAGCGTTCATTCGATCTAGGTCATAAACCACTCGCTGAAAATCTGCATCAATAGCCAAGCGTTGAGCGCGGCGATGACGACGGCAACGGCGTAAGCAAGGACTTTGCGCCACAAAGGATTGACGAATTCGCCCATTTTCAATTTGTCGCTAGTAAACATCACCAGCGGAAAGACGGCGAAACTCAATTGCATACTAAGCACAACTTGGCTGAATATCAACAATTGCGTCGTGCCGGATGCGCCGTAAAGAAATGTAACAATAACCGCCGGAACAATCGCAATCAGGCGCGTAATAAGTCGCCTCAGCCAAGGGCGCAGTCGGATGTTCAAAAAGCCTTCCATCACGATTTGTCCGGCGAGCGTTCCGGTTAAAGTTGAGTTTTGACCGGAAGCGAGAAGCGCGACGGCAAACAGCGTGCTTGCGCCGGCAACGCCGAGCAGCGGCGAAAGCAATTGATAAGCGTCGCCGATTTCCGCGACTTCCGTATTGCCGCTTGAATGAAACGTCGCGGCGGCGACAATCAAAATCGCGGCGTTGATAAAGAGCGCGAACATCAGCGCAACGGTCGAATCAATCGTCGCAAACTTTATCGCCTCGCGCTTGCCTTCCGGCGTGCGCTCGTAGTTTCGCGTCTGCGCGATGGACGAATGCAGATAAAGATTATGCGGCATTACGGTCGCGCCTAAAATTCCGATGGCGATGTAGAGCATTTCCGGGTTGGTTACGATTTGTGTCGAAGGAATAAAACCGCTTAAAATACCGCCGATTTCAGGACGCGAAAAAATTATCTCCGCCGCGAAGCACAAACCGATAGTTGCAACCAGCGTGATGACGACGGCTTCAAGCCAGCGAAAACCGCGATTTTGCAGGAGCAGCAGAATCATCACGTCAAACGCCGTCAGCAAAACTCCGTAAATCAGCGGAATACCGAACAATAAATTCAGCGCAATCGCCGAGCCGATAACTTCCGCCAAATCACACGCGATAATAGCGACTTCACACAAAATCCATAACACGAATGAAACGGGCGGCGAATAATGGTCGCGGCACGCTTGCGCCAAATCGCGTCCTGTAACGATACCCAACCGGAGCGCGAGACTTTGCAGCAGAATCGCCATTAGGTTGGAAATCATAATGACGGAAAGAAGCGTATAGCCGAAGCGTGAGCCGCCCGCCAAATCGGTCGCCCAGTTGCCCGGGTCCATATAGCCGACGGCAACCATATAACCGGGACCGGAAAAGGCGAGCATCTTTCGCCAAAAACCCAAACCCTTTTTTACAGGAACAGTCGCGTTTGCTTCCGGCAGACTTGGCAGCGGCGATTGCCTGCGCCAGCCGGTTACTACTACTTCATTTATGTTGTTACTCATCAAAAAACTCCTGTTTATTTTTATAGCGTTTCTGCCGATGTTGGTTTTACTGCTCTCCTAAACAACCTGATGTGAAAGTTACACAACTTCAAATTCTCGGCAAGCGTGTTCCACATTACGGCGAACGACATCCGCTCACCGCGCCGTCCCGGTTGAACCATACAGTCAACGCACATCGCTTTTTAGCTTTTTTCAGCCTCCGCCGCTTTTTCAGCCATTTCCTCTTCCAATTCGCGCGGCTCGCCCTGCACGGCATCCGCCGTTCCTTCTTCCTGCCGCAGATTCGTCTGTAGAAGCACTACGACCTCTTCGTTTTTCATAATCTCCGCGCCGATGATGAGTCCGCGATAGCTGGCGATTTCATAATGTTCGATTTTCGCCTGTGCGGTGGCGATGACCCAGTTCATAATTTCCGGCGTTCCCGCGTCCTGCATCGTTCGCTGTCCTTCGACGACGAGTCCGACAGCGGCTTCGCATTTGACGCGCCGCGGTTCTTTGTCGAGCAAGCGAAACACGCGCTCCAAGTTGGCGATGTGTCCTTTCGTCTGCTGGTTGTGCTGTTCGAGCAGCGTCCGTAACTCTGCCGAATCGGTTTTGTTTGACATCTCCTGCTGCGCGTCGTAAAAGCGGTGTTCCGCGTCATACATATCGCCGAGCGCGTGTTCAAATTTTTCCTCAAATGTATTAATTGCCATTTCAATTGCTCCTCTCAAAAATTAAATTGTCGCCGCCGCTAAGCAGCGAATAATGTCGAATAAAAACCTGCTCAAATTCCCGCTTCAGTGAACGGTTTTTGATTGGATAAAGAACGCTTTCTGATTCACGGCTTCATCAAGTCGTTCGTTCTCCCGCGCAGCGAGAATTTTGTTGTAAGTGCAGACGACCGCATCGTTAATCGTCAGCGTGTGCTGCTGAAGGCGCATCACCCGCAGCGTCAGTCCGGTATCGAGAACTTCGGGATCGCCCGTCGCCCGGATCATTTCCCTGGCTTCTTCGATTAAACCTTCGACGCTCGGATTACACAACTTCAAATTCTCGGCAAGCGTGTTCCACATTACGGCGAACGACATCCGCTCACCGCGCCGTCCCGGTTGAACCATACAGTCAACGCACATCGCTTTTTAGCTTTTTTCAGCCTCCGCCG
>MWVX01000034.1_pt1 | contig 42218 bp, 29 predicted proteins | sample 1047311 | NCBI WGS metagenome assembly MWVX01 (sample SAMN06349984, study PRJNA376086) | soil metagenome | isolation source: MtG-4 sample Antarctic (ecotone) soil | place: Antarctica | collected 2015-01-13 | reverse complement strand
ACTACGAAAACAGGGGTAAATACTTAGGATTGAAAAATCCTGTTATCAATGAGCAGATAAGAGCTGCAATAGATGCAGAAAGTGAAGATTTAGACAGCGACCAAAAAAGCAGGGTGGAACAACTTTTTACAAGAGAATATCCAATACTTACTGCAAAGAAAAGATTAGATGCTATTGCCAAAGATGCCGTTTGGCATTTCTGCAATCGAGGCTACAAAGGCAAAGGAATGTTTATCGCCCTGGATAAACTAACAGCCGTGAAAATGTATGATTTAATTATACACTATTGGAAACTGACCGTTGAGCAATTAGAAAAAGAAGTAGCCAAAGGAAAATACGGCGACCAGGAGGTTTTGGAAAAAAGCCGTGAACTGCAATGGATAAAGGAAACTGAAGTTTGTGTGGTGGTAAGTTCGGAACAGAATGAAATTCAAAAGTTTCAGAAATGGGATTTAGATATTGAACCACATCGTGAAAAAATGAATAATCAAGACCTTGAAAGAAGGTTTAAAGAGGAAGATGACCCTTTCCGCTTGGTTATTGTATGTGCAATGTGGATTACTGGCTTTGACGTGCCATCACTTTCCACTTTGTATTTGGATAAGCCTTTAAAATCGCACACGCTAATGCAAGCCATTGCCAGGGCCAATCGCATCAGCGAAGGCAAAAACAACGGTTTGATAGTTGACTATATTGAAACTTACACAGCTTTACTGGATGCTTTAGCAATTTATGGTGCAGGAGGCGATGATGGCGAAAAACCTGAACCCCCGGTTAAGCCAAAAGAAGAACTTATTAAGCAATTAGAAGAAGCATTAGAAGCTACGGAAATCTTTCTACAGGAGGAAGTAAATTTCGATTTGAAGGAATTAATCAATGCAGATGGTTTACACAAATTGGCTGCTATGGAAAAAGCAGTCAATGCCGTTTATACCAATGACGAAACCAAGCGCAAATTTCAGATTTTAGCACGGGAGGTTTTCAAGAAATACAAGGCATTGCAACCTGACAAGTTGTTAAATCAATATGCTTCGCGAAAAAATGCGATTAATGTGGTGTATACTGCGATTGAAAACAATATTGAAAGTGCTGATGTTGCTGAAATAATGAAGAAAATTCAACACGTTGTTGATGAATCCATAGAAAATAAGGTTGCAGAACCAACACACGACAACAGCAAACTAATTGACCTAAGCGGATTAAATTTTGAATTGCTGGAACAATATTTTTCAAAAACCAAAAATAAAAACGCAGCAGTTCAGTCATTAAAGGATAAAATCGAGAAGCAACTCAAACAAATGGTTGAACGGAATCCTCTGACAGTTGACTATTACAAACGTTATCAGGAAATTATAGAAGCCTATAATCTCGGGAAAGACGAAGCGGTGATTAAAGAAACATTCAGAAAATTAATTGAACTCGTAAACTCTTATTCAGAAGAAGAAGCCGACACCAAACGAGAAGGTTTAACAGATGAGCAAAAAGCCATCTTCGATATTTTAAGGCACGGGAAGAAATTGGAAGAGAAAGAGAAAAACGAAATCAAGAAAATAGCCGTTGAACTTTTAGAAGACCTGAAGCAGGAAAAATTAAAAGTGGTGCAATGGGCAGACAAAGCAGTAACAGCAGCAGCCGTTTTCAACACTGTAAGCAAGACTCTTTTTGAAACATTGCCCTACCCAACCTATCAAACAGACGATATTGATTTAAAAACAAACGTAGTATATGAACATTTAAAGCATCAATATTTCGGAGGAGGAATGAGTATTTACGGACAATATTAGCCATAGGACAGATCAAACCTTTGTCAAAAGAGCTTCTGTACCCTCGCCGGGTCTTCGCCCACAGCCTTGTTAATCCTTCACACAGCGGCAGCTATACATCTCGGCTTCCGTATCAGCGTCTTCAGGATCGGCAGGCACGCAGCCCTCACCCACCGGACCAGGGGCGGATAACATGGAAAGCGCCCCCGTCCAATCGGCAATAAAGCACGAAGGTGGGGAGCTCAACCACATCAGGAAGTTGCTGTAGCTCGGAAAATAGTCCACATCACCGTTGGAGATTGTTTTATACGCCATGTCGGATGGCAATGCATTGAAGCCTGTGGCATTGCGAAAAGGATGATTGATATCGGGGTCCTGATCCCAATCATCAGGTGATTTTAGCCGCACCGCGAGTTCATTGTTGTTGGGAAACCCGATGGCTGCTTTCATCTGTTCCCACTCATAAGCATTGGGAATGTGCCAACCGTCAGGACAAATTCCATGAATAGTAGAAGGCTGATTTCCGGGACTCATTCCCTGTCCTGCTGATACTGTCGGGTAATCGTAATATCGTCCGTAAGTCGGTAAAAGTGATGGATCATTATTGGCTATGGCACTGCCCGGTGCATTGTATCTCAGGTTCTCCGCCATCCACACCTGCTCTCCAATACACACAATTTGATAAACCTCCATGTCGCGCATGTCGAGCAAGGTATCGCCACAGCTTCCATAACACCACTGCGGACTTGCATATTGCCTGAATTGCAAAGGGCCATGATTATTGTTCCCAGCTATATCGTTGTTCCATGGAAATTCCAGGACCAGTGCACTACCTGAACCATCCGCCAGGTGAGCATTCCCTGTACTGTCTTCGTCATAAAAAAGCGACTGGATAAGCGTGTCCTCATTAGGCTTGCAAAATTTATCGTTAGGCGCTTTATAAGACACGCCATCGTTTGCAGCTTCATAGCCATAAAAAGTTAGTGGATTTTTGGTCATCCATGCCGGTTTTATCGGGTCGGGGTGTTTCCTAGTATGAGTTCCGTTTCCTATTGTCCATTCAGTGGCGGTCCATCCACTGTAACATGCGTTGGCGAAAACAATGGTACCACTCAAGTCGGGCATCAATTCACGCACGCCTTTCGAAGTGAGTTCAACTGAGTATCGAATACCTAATTTACTCTTGTATTTATCCCATTGTTCCTGAATCTGCAATTGAGGGTCGTACTCGAAAGCGTAACTTACTTCTATATTTGCATTTATCACCGAAGGAATATGCTGAGGACCTATTTTCTCCCCAATCATTGCGAGATATTCATCAACGCTGTTTGGAATATCGGCAGAATCGAGTGTAAAAGTTATGCCGGTCAATATTCCCGAGATATCTCCGTGGGTGTCTAAAATCACGAGTCCATATTCATCAAAAGTCAACATCGCATCAACTGTGCATTCCTGGTTTTTGAGAACGAAAACTTCTACATCCACATCGCTGTTTTCTATCTTGTCAACCACGCGGGTCTGAAATTCATTGGCGGCATAAAATTTATGTTCGTAAGCGGCATACAGCAACACCTTTTTGTTCACTATCTCATTAGAGCAGGAGCTACCCGTGAATTCCGAAAGTTTCCCGGTGCCGGTTCCACTGCCACCTCCGCGGTAAACATTCAATCCATCAAGGCCGATTTCGTGGAGGGAAAGAGTGCTTTCATAACCGCTTGTCATTTGTATAATGAGGTGTGCGCTATCCAGACTAAATGCATCATCAACGCCTACTTGATTTTGCGCCCATAAACTCGTATAGTAAAGTGCTTCAGGGGGAGCAATGTCCATGGAGTCACCGATTTGAATAAAACGCTCCCGCGCAGATTCCATCATTTGGTATGACTCAAAAAGCAATATTTCATTGGTGGGATTAACCCCCGGCGGAGGCGTATCAATTGGGTCAGGTTTTTTGCAGGAATTCCAAAATAGAAGGAAGGCAATTGAAATTGTCAGAAAAAGTTTCTTGTGCATCGCAACCGTTTATCCATGTGAATTAAGTGCTAAAATTATATAATTCTACCTTCAATAATTTTCTTTTATTGCTTTCTGTTCAGGGTAAAAATTATTTACAGGTTGGTGAGCCTTCGATCAGTGACTATATATGTATTTAAAATGATTAAGAAAATTTACCTTGTGTGTTTTCTTGCATAAAAAAACAATCTTAAAATGAACAAGCTTCCTCACCTTCTTCTTTTGTTTTTTGCCGTTCCATGTGCCCTTGCCGGTTGTAATGCTCAAACGAATAATCCAAAACAAAATACTTCCGATGAAGAAAAAAAACCGTCGGAAAACTATAAGGAGGGAAGTGATTATCTTCTTTTTGAAAGAGCGCGCATGTTAGACAGAACGGGCTTTACCGAACCTCAGGAAGCCTATAGTGTATTGTTGCCAAAGGGATGGAAAACTGAAGGGGAAATTGTATGGAATAGTCCCGGATCATCCTGCGCAGGAACTTTTTCATGGTTAAAAGCTAAGTCGGCTGATGGTAAATATAGTTTTGAGATGTATCCGGATGCTCTTTATACCTGGAACTCAAATCCTGAGTTGATGCAATTCAACCAAAATAATGGCAGCTCTTCACCTAATTGTGGATTCAGGGAACCCATGGATGCAGAACAGTATCTAAGGAATGTATTTGCCCTGGAGGAACTGGGTAATGCGGAAATTATAAAGGTAGAACCGGCTCCCTCTGTTATAGCACAGATGCAACAATCGAATGAAGAAGCAAGAAGGGAGCTGATGCAATATGGTGCAGGCCAGATGCAATTTAATCAAACTGCTTTAAATGCGGATATACGCTGGCCCGACGGCAAAGAGGGATTAGTAGTGTTTGGAGTAACAACGTTAGAGATGGATGTACCTAATAATTACAACGGTACTTACAATAAAATATACACCACACAAGTGGTGAAGCGCATCGTGTTTACGTATCCTAAAGGTGAGAAGGAACATGCTAAAAATCAGTTCAGCGTTGTAATGGGCAGCTTTAGAACAAATCCATTATGGAGCGATGCTGTTAAGAACTTCTGGAAAGAAGTGAGGCAGCAATCACACATAGCTCACGTAGGTAAAATAAAAATGATTGATGATCAAACCCGTGCTATGGGCGAAGCCGCTATTCGTAGTGGTGAAGCAAGGCTAAAGAGCATGGATATGGATTTAAGAAGCTGGGAGCAGAGCCAGAATTCCCAGGACCGCATGCATACGAATTTCATAAAAACAATTCGTGAGGTGGAGAATTACCAGGACGCAACGGGTAAAATTGAGCTCAGCTCAGGTTACGATCATGCGTGGAGTAGAGGCGATGGGAGCACTTTTATCATGAGTAATAATCCCAATTTCGATCCTGCCTCTGTTTTCCAGGATCAGAACTGGTCTGAAATGAAGAAAGTAGATTAGATACGAGTTCATTGAATGGAAGTTTCGGTTGTCTTTTTTCCGGTATAGCTTACCCTACGGATATAACCTGGCATCACCGAAAAACCTATCATGATCTGTGATGAGGATGTTCTCTAATTCGCATTCGTTTCAGAAGAATTTAGATTGATTATCGCATCCTTTGATGCAGCGAAAGCCATCTAATAATTGTCTGAAGTTTATAAGAAAAACTCCATCATCATGATTCATACCATACAACGCATCATTACCATCGGTGTCATCATTATCGCTGCCTCATCATTTCTTTGCGCCCAAACTATAGATAATATTACTGTAAGTCCGAATCTGCCTACTACTGATGACAGCATATTCATTTTTGTAGAATGTACTTTCCCTAACATGGGCTGTCAGCCCTATACACAAGACGTTTCTCAGGATAGCAGCAACATCTACGCCTCGGCATTGCATTGTGTGGGCTCATTAACGGCCATATGTACCTATACAGATACATTTAAAGTTTCTTCACTGTCTGCCGGAGATTATACCTTTTTCTTTACCCTCAATGCAGGGCAAGCACCAGAACCATGTACGCCCGGTATACTTCCATATGACAACGATTCTGTAGAGTTTACGGTCACTACCGCCACTACTATTAGCGATATTTCCCATGATCCCCTAAGTTTTTCAATACACGGGAATCTTACAGATCGTCATTTTAACGTTTATTTAGGCTCTGCAATAAATGTAGCCGAGTCTTATCAGCTTCATGTTGTTTCTAATTTAGGAAGAGAAGTTAGGGTTGCTCCCCTATATGAAATGAGTAATGACATTAACCTGGCTTTACAACCGGGACTTTATTTTTGCTATATTGAAACAGGAGGCTATCGGTCTGGTACACAGAAAATATTAATAACTGCTGGCAATTAATTTTGAGTTGAATGTATCGATTGAGGTGAATGTACCGGTTGAGAGGTATGTTATAATCCTATCTAATGTGATGGTCAAAGGTTTACGCTTCAATTTTACTTTTGCAGAATTCCGCACTTACTTAAAAGTAACGATATAGAATCTTAACCTTTGAAATATTGTTCATTTTGGTTTTGATATTTTCCAAATAACACCAGTTTTTTCTAGGGGCTTTGGCCCCAGATCGCTCATTTTTACGATCCCATAGTCCACTATATATAAATTTTCTCCCGCAGTATCGAAACGAACCGATATAGGACGTTCAAGGCCTTGCTTCTTCAGACCTGATGCCGGTCCGTTGAGCTTTCCCTTGTTAGTAGCGAAATCCTCATCTACACCATTTCTCATATTTACACGCACCACCTTGTATCCTTCATGGGACCGGACCTTTCCAACCGGTATCGCCATATTACCAAACTCAGCAACGAATGCATCCCCAACAAAACCAAATTTATCACTGTGTGAGAAGTCTAATCCATTAGGAGATGAATGAATCCCCAAAATTGCCAATGGAAGGGGCGGGGTGTTTGGATAAGATTGGAGAAGAGACTCAACATTTTTATTTCCTTGCTTTTTAAATTCTTGATCCTGTGATAGAGGTTTTCCTGAAGAGAAATCAGGCCATCCATACCATACACTGGGCTTCACCTCCCATAATACATCAGCTGCTTCCTCAACAGGCCGGCTACCACGATTGTCGAAACCATTTTCAGTGGCGTAAAGCTTTCTGTCATACACTGCAAGTCCAGATGGATTTCTAAAACCCCATGCTACTAATTCCACCGGACCACCTTCAATGGGGATGCGCATGATAGAACCACTGCAAGGAAGTGAACCACTTATTAACTGACCAGGTTGAGTTGGAGTATTATATGATTGAAATGCTCCGGTATTGGCCTTATCACCTACATTGTCCGTTAGAACATTGTCACTTTGGTAATTTATTCCCGTCAATATTATATCACGACAGGGAATATCATGAAATTCAGGCCTTCTCCTGAGCCAACCAAACTGAGCATTATCCTCACCTGCAATTCCAGAATTAGTTGCTGTTCCCTGACCGAAATAGATATAATTATTAATAATTACCAGACCGTTGGTAGTATGATCTCCCAAACTAGGAAGTTGGTCCAGCAATACCTTTATCTCGCCGGTTGGTGCAATCTGAAGTATCTTTCCTCCCTCACTTTTTCCGCCTTCCGCTACGTAAAATTTCCCTTTAAAATAGGTTAGACCAGTCCAGGGCCCATTACGTGAACCGGTTGCTACCAATGTCGCCTTCCCATCTTCAATACGCAAAAGTTTTGGCTCCCAAGCTACGTCTCCAGATGAAGAACCGGCCTCTATCACATAGGCACCCCCATTTTCATCAAAAGCCATAGCTGTGGGGAAAGTTAATCCCGACGCGACCATCTCTATTTTATATCCATACGGTATTGCAATGTCATTGGGGTTCATTGTGCGGGCCACATCTGTTAGGATGATCTGACCACCCTGAGAATGGCGTATGCCGGAACATCCACCCATCGTAATGGCTGATAAGGTGAATAGTAAAGAGCGAATTATTTTTTTCATGAAGCTTTAGACTTTAATCAAGTTGAACTGTACATAGAAGAAATATAAAATGATCGCGCCACTAACCAAGTTTCTTAGCATTTAGTTGTGTTACAACGGTTATTTGAACGACTGCGGGTATTAAATAATCATAGGCTTTTTTCTTCCGCAAGGTAGTATCTTGCAAAGCCTTCTTAATGGTATTGTTATTTTGGATAACCAGAAAAAATATATACGGGCCAACAGGTTAATTTTATACCTGCCCCCTTCCGGAAAACGTCCGCAATTGTAGAGGTATATCCGTTAAAACTTTTGAAGGGAGAGTAGTTAATTAAATATTTGTAATTGTGTGGAATAAGCGACATTATCTATAAGGGCTCTCACCAGGTAAATGCCTTCGGGCACCTTATCCCTAATCTGAATTTGTAAATTCAGCCCACCATCGATTAATGACGCTTTTTCGGTGAAAACATCCTGACCTAATACATTTGTCACATGTATGGATGCGACATCAGTGCTATGATGAGATAGTTGCATATAAAGGGTAAAAATGCCATCAGAAGGGTTTGGATAGAGCAATAATTGCAATAGCGTGTTTGCCAGTGATCCCTGCAGCTTACATGATTCATATACAGTAATTACGGGGGAAGTTTTGCTGCAACCAAACCCATTGGTCACTACTACCTTATAATTTCCTGGAATGGTAGCCTTGTAAAACTTGTTGGTAGCTCCTATAATGTTTGAAGTACCTTTCTTCCACTGATAGGTTATGCCAGCACCATAAATGGCTTTTAAGGTAACTGAGCCAGTAAGGCAAATATCAAGATCTCCCATAGCCATAACCTCCGCCGCTGGTTTTGGAATGAAATTGACAATAGTAGGCGATGAAATACTGGGGCAGTTGGGGCCTACTGATTCTTCCACTGAAAAGGAGCCTTCTACATCCGTAGTATAAACAGCATTGGTTGCGCCAACAATTTTGGTTGTTCCGTTATACCATTGATAAGTAAATTTAGAATTATCATTGGCCGATAAGGTAACTGTTTCTCCTTCACATGAATTTACAACATCCTCTGGAGTTATTACAGCTTCCGGAAGTTTAATCCTCTGGATAGAGATTCCCTCTGGCGCGGCTGTACAGTTAAAATCGTTGGTTTCCATCACCTCAAACAAACCTCCTTCCGTGGTTGTATATTTTTGATTAGTTGCACCTGGAATGGGATGGCCATTTTTCCACCATTGATATAATACTCCTGAATCGGGGTATGCATTTAAAACAACAGGTTCCCCAGCACATGCAGGGAGATAGCCTTCAGGTATAATCGTTGGGTTAATTATTGCATTTTCGTCAATGATTAAATCGCAGTTGTCATCAAGGTTATTGCAGACATCAACTTCCCCGGGATGAATATTGCTATTGGCATCATTGCAATCTGAACTGTTCTGCACATAACCTGCTGGAGCTGAAAAGCTGAGCGTATCACTATTCATATCACCATAACTATCGCCGTCAGCATCTTCATAAAAAGTTTTTGCAGCAGCAGAGCCGGAAAGTTTTAGAATCCAATAGTCATTAGCTCCCTGGGTTGGCTGTGAAATATCTCCATTCTGACCCGAGAAAGTATGGCCGGCTAAAAGAAATCCTCCATCTATGGTTTGTAGCACCCTATGGACCTTTTCATCATTGGCACCTCCAAAATCTGAATCCCATGTTTTTGCTCCGTTAGCATCTGTTTTTATCACCCAATAATCACTTAATCCAAGACTAACCTCTGTTTTATCACCACTTATTCCCGATTCAGACCACCCTGCCATTATATACCCACCCTCTAAGGTTTGGATGATGGATTTTAACTTATCATATCCGCTTCCTCCGAAGGTCGCGTCCCATTGTTTTACGCCACTTTCGTTTGTTTTCACTATCCAGAAATCATATCCTCCCTGACCCATTTGAGTTTTATCACCACTTATATCTGATTCAGAGTAACCTCCAATAATATATCCACCATCCGAAGTCTGTTCAAGAGAGTAGAGGTACTCGTGTTCGCTGCCCCCATATCTTGTGTCCCAAAGCTTCACTCCGTTTTCGTCGGTCTTTACAATCCAATAGTCATTAATGCCCTGAGTGGGTTGGGATTTATCCCCACTCACACCCGATCGGGACCAGCCACCAAGAATATATCCCCCATCAGCAGTTTGGTGAACAGCGTTAAGCTCCTCAATGTCTGAACCACCGAAATCTTTGTCCCATTGTTTTACCCCATTTGCATCTGCCTTAACCATCCAGAAATCATTTTCTCCCTTATTAATTTGTGTTTTATCGCCGCTAATACCAGAGTTAGATGTTCCGGCCATAATATAGCCTCCATCTGCTGTTTGTTCTAAAGCTCGCAGCTCGTCATCACCAGAGCCTCCATATCTTGCATCCCATTGCTTATTACCATTCGCATTCACTTTAAGGATCCAATAATCGCTTGACCCATTGCTGGGTTGGGTCTTTTGGCCACTAATTCCAGATTCCGACCAACCGGCAAGTATGTATCCCCCATCTGTTGTCTGTTGAGCAGAGTACAGTTGCTCTTTTTTATCGCCACCGTAACGCTTATCCCATTGCTTATTACCTAAGACATCTGTTTTTACAATCCAGTAGTCGGTTATGCCCTGGCTCGGTTGTGTTTTATCTCCACTCGGTGGTGAATCAGAATCTCCCCCTAGAATAAAACCGTTATCAGCCGTTTGCTGCACTGAATATAACCCTTCACTTCCACTTCCTCCAAATCTTACGTCCCATTCTTTAACCGGTTCATTTTGACAATAAGAAGAGACAGAGGCCAGAATCAGAAAGGCACAAAGGAAAGTTTTTAATACCATCGCCTGAGGCTGAAAAATTTTTTTGATGTAAATCAGATAATAATTCATAGTTCATTGAGATTCAGAAAAATGGAATTTAATTATAATTAAGGTAATTTAAATCAGCAATGGATATCGAATATAAAGAATTATATTTTCATATCATCGCTTAAAATATACATTGTTGATATAATCAGATAAAATTAAACAACTAAATTAATATCTCTCTTTACTCTCAGTTTTAATTATTGCTCAGTACTGCAATATACCACAGATTCTCTAAAATTTAGAATATTTACTCCCATTATTTTAGATTCGCCATCATATGAGACTACTTCGATCGGTATTTCTATTTCTAGTAACTATTATTCTCATTACCCTACTTAATAAAAAAATAGGCGATATACCTCCTCTTGGAAAGCTGCTCTCACCCTTCTCAGGTTTTTGGCAGAATAATGAAACCAATAAAATAGTTTCAGAACATTTAAGGATTCCCGGCCTACGAGAAAAAGTTTTAGTGAAATTAGATGACAACTTAGTGCCCCACATTTTCGCAAATAATAACTATGACCTCTATCTTGCTCAGGGATACATTCATGCGAAGTACCGCTTATGGCAAATGGAATTTCAAACCCACGCGGCCGCGGGCAGAATATCAGAGATTATCGGCAATAAAGCAATAGGTTATGACCGTCAGCAAAGACGGTTCGGGATGGTATATGGAGCCAAGAATTCACTCAAAGCTATGTTGGCAGATAGCAAAAGTGCCGAAGCGGTAAATGCTTATACAGAGGGCGTGAATGCCTGGATAAGCGAGTTAGAGTATGGAGATCTTCCTATAGAATATAAGTTATTAGACTACGAGCCAGAACCATGGACTCCCTTAAAATGCGCTCTGCTCTTAAAGTATATGACATATGATCTTGCTGGCTACAGTAAGGATTTCTTTCTAACCACTATATTGAATCAATACGGTTTGATTGCTATAGACTCCCTATTTCCCAGCAAGCCCTTTATCAATGATCCAATTATTCCATCAGGCACACCCTGGGATTTTTCCCCGTTACCACTTCCTCCCCCGCCTGTAAATTCTATTGCGATAGAACCCAAGCTTCCCTTTCACCATCTGCCAAACCCCGACAATGGAAGCAATAACTGGGCAGTAAGTGGAGAAAAAACAGCCTCAGGCTTTGCGATTCTTTGTGGTGATCCTCACCTCGGTTTAAATTTGCCCTCTTTATGGTTTCAAATTCAACTTGTTAGTCCTGATTGTAATGTTACAGGAGTATCTCTGCCAGGGACTCCCAGTGTAATTATTGGGTTTAACGAGCAGATAGCGTGGAGTGAAACAAATGTTGATGCTGATGTGCTGGACTGGTATAGCGTAAAGTTCAGGGATTCATCGTATACCGAATATTATCATGATAATAAATGGAAACCTACCAGTATTAATTTTGATACCATAAGAATCAGAGGAGCTGAATACGAAATTGATACCATCATTTTTACGGAACATGGGCCTATTGTGACAAAAAACGACAGTATTTCGTTACGTGAATACATACCGTCTGGATATGCGATGAAGTGGCTGGGGCACGAGCCAACTCTTGAATTAAGAGCCTTCTTAGATCTCAATCGTGCAAAAAACTATGAGGACTTTGTCAAGGCTCTCGGATATTTTCAATGCCCCGCTCAGAATTTTGTTTATGCAGATGTTGATGACAACATTGCTATGTGGGTTAACGGAAAATTCCCCCTTAAATGGCCAAACCAGGGCAAGTTTTTGCTTGATGGAACAGATCCTTCCAACAACTGGCACGGATGGATTCCTCATGATCATAATCCTCACGTGAAAAATCCTCCGAGAGGCTTTGTTAGCTCTGCAAACCAATCTCCGGCTGATTCAACCTATCCCTATTATTTGAACTGGGAATTTGAAGTCTTTACCCGCGGCTACCGTATAAATGAGCGACTATCGGCAATGAATAACATCACCATTGACAGCATGCGCTCCCTTCAAGCCGATGGAAAAAATCTTATTGCAGCAAAGGTGTTACCGAAGATGTTGGAGTCTATGGATGAGAAGATTCTAACAGAAAATCAACGGCAAATACTTAAAGCGCTTCGCGATTGGAACTTTGTAGCGGGATCGGAATGTACTGAGCAAGCACTTTTCGATCTATGGTGGAATTACATTAAATCCTTAATATGGGATGATGAATTTGGAATAAAGGATATGCGGTATCCGGATACAGAAATATCACTAAAAACAGTCATGTTGAATATTAACCGGCAATGGATCGATAATAAGAATACAGAGAAAATTGAAACCTTAAACGACATTGTCAATCAATCTTTCAAATTGGCCTATGATTCTTTGAATAGTTCATTCGGCAGCGAATGGAATCAGTGGCAATGGTACAAGTTGAAATCTACACATGTCAACCACTTGCTTCGAATACCAGCCTTCAGCTATTCAGATATAAAGACAGGAGGAGGGAAATTAATGGTAAATGCCACCTCTGGTGACCATGGACCATCGTGGCGCATGGTTGTTGAATTAAAAACTAAACCCCAAGGATATGGAATCTATCCCGGTGGACAGTCAGGCAACCCGGGTTCTCCATATTATGATAATATGCTTAGCATGTGGGCCCAGGGACTACAGAAGGAATTGGTAGTTCTGCATTCAGCAGCCGAGCACAACAATCATATTGTTTCCACTATCACACTAAATTAATGCTGATTCTCTTTTTCCTTATTATCATATGTACGTTTTTCGGACAACTACTTTTGCCCTGGTGGAGCATGTGTTTATTTACTATTCCCCTTGCCTTTATCTTTGGAAGAAACTTTCGTCATGTGATCTGGTCAGGATTTTTTGGATGCGGTATGGTTTGGTTGGTCATAGCTCTTGTGATAAACGAATCAAAAGGAAATATAATGACTTCCCGCATTGCCTCACTATTCTCTGCACCTTCAAATGTTTGGCTTTTTTTAGGGGCATTTATTATTCCTGCCCTGCTTGGTGTTCTTAGTGCTTCTGCCGGATTCTCTTTAAGGCGACTTTATAAAAGCGATCTCCATCTTAGGATAAAAGATTGATATCTTCTATCATTATCGGCCCATATATACCATCAACACAGAAATGTCACTGGGGGAAACTCCGCTTATTCGGCTTGCCTGGCCCAGTGTTTCTGGCCTAATGCGGGTTAATTTCTGCCGGGCTTCCACGGACAAGGAATTTATAGAAGAATAATCAAAATGTTTAATGATTGGGGTTTCCTCCAATCTATTCATTTTTTCAACCTGCAATTTTTCCCGTGCAATGTAGCCCTCATACTTCATAACAATTTCAGCTTGCTCAACAGTTTCCCCCTCATAGTCTTTAAGAATATTTCTTACCTTCTCCAGTGACTCACTCATAGACTTCAAATCCGTTTGAGGACGCGACAAAATTGAAAATAATGACGATCGCTCAAGAGTATCTGAGGTTTTTTTCTCTGTGAGATATTGATTTATTTCAGATGGTTCTATTTTCTCTTTTTTGAAGGCTTGGATGATTTCATCTATAGCCTCAGTTTTTTGTTTCACGCGAAACATTCTATCATCAGATGCTAAACCGATTGAATATCCCATCGGTGTTAATCGTATATCGGCATTGTCCTGGCGTAGAAGAATCCGGTATTCCGCCCGTGAAGTAAACATTCGATAAGGCTCATCTGTCCCTTTGTTGATGAGGTCATCGATTAAGACTCCAATGTAAGCCTCCGATCTTTTTAAAACCAAGGCGTTCTTCTGATTTACTTTTTGGTGCGCGTTAATACCGGCCAATAATCCTTGACAAGCTGCTTCTTCATAACCGGTAGTTCCATTGATCTGCCCAGCAAAAAAAAGATTTTCGACTTTCTGCGTCTCTAAGGATGGCCTTAATTGCTGTGGTGGAAAATAGTCATATTCAATTGCATAGCCTGGTCTGAACATCCTTACATTACGGAATCCTGCAATATGGGTAAGCGCTTTATATTGCACAGCCTCCGGAAGAGAAGTAGAGAAGCCATTTAGATATACCTCCGCTGTCTCCCATCCTTCCGGCTCTACAAAGAGCTGGTGTCTATCCTTATCAGCGAAACGATTAATCTTATCCTCAATTGACGGACAGTACCGAGGACCTATACCCTTTATTCTTCCCGTAAACATGGGAGACTGATCGAAGCCCGATTTTAAAATATCATGGATTGTACTATCGGTATAGGTAATATAACATGACTTTTGATTCGTAAGCTTCGGAGTATTGGTGAACGAAAACCTGCCAGGATTCTCATCCCCGAATTGTTCTTCCATTTGCGAATAATCCAACGAGCGACCATCAAGGCGAGGAGGAGTTCCCGTTTTCATTCTCCCACTTTCAAAACCGAGGGTTAATAATTGCTCTGTTAAACCGATAGATGGTTTTTCTGCTACTCTTCCTCCGCCAAATTGTTTTTCACCTATGTGTATAATACCATTTAAAAAAGTACCATTTGTGAGTACGACAGATTGCCCCATAATCTCCTGGCCCATTCCAGTTAGAATTCCAGTTACCCGTCGATTGTCGTCTGAAACCAACAGAGCTTTTACCCCATCCTGATAAAAATTAATATTGGGTATAGCTTCCAGCGCTTTTCGCCACTCATAAGCAAACAACATCCTGTCATTCTGGGTTCGGGGACTCCACATAGCAGGGCCTTTAGAGCGGTTTAGCATCCGGAACTGTATTGCAGATTTATCGGCAATAATTCCTGAATATCCTCCCAGTGCATCGATTTCGCGAACAATTTGACCCTTCGCGACGCCACCCATCGCTGGGTTACAGCTCATCTGAGCAATGGTTTGCAGATTCATTGTCACAAGCAATACCCGAGATCCAAGATTGGCCGCTGCAGCAGCGGCTTCACAACCGGCATGGCCTGCACCAACTACTATAACGTCATACGAAGGAAACAATGCTTTAAATTTAAGGGCGAAGATATGACTCACAAGGATGAAGACATATTATTCTGTCGAAGATGCTGTTTCACGTGAAACATTTACAGCTCGAAATATAGGTTGACATAACTATTTTCTTTGTCAGTCATTGCTGCTTTGGATACAATATTATTGTCTGAAAACCCCATACAATGAAGCAGCCCGTGAACCATAACACGCAACAGTTCATTTAAAAATGGTGTTTGGAATTTCAAAGTATTTTCCCGGATTCTGTCAATGCTGATGTATATCTCTGCAACAATTTTGTTATCGTGGGAATTATCAAAAGTAATTACATCAGTATATACGTTGTGGTGTAAAAACTTTTTATTCAATAGCCGGAGATAATTGTCATCGCAAAACACGTATGAAATATCTTTAATTTCTTTTTGTTCCTGATAAGCTACCAGCAATATCCAGTCAATTAGATTTTTCCTTTTCGGGGAAGGAAATTTAGAAGTTTGCAGATGAAAGCTGAAAGCCATCAATTAAGGAAGAATGATATTGAAATGATCCGGCCACCTTCCAGAAATTCTATCCGATCTGCAAGATTTTTCATCAGAAATATCCCTCGTCCAGTGGGTTTGTCAAGATTTTTAAGTGAGGTGGGATCGCGAATTGAACCTTCATTAAAGCCCTTACCCTCGTCTTCAATAAAGAAACCAATCTCATTGTCGCTGACCTCGATTTTTAACTTTACTATTTTGTTAGGGTTAGATTTATTGCCATGAATAATTGCATTGTTAAACGCTTCGCTAAGAGAAACTAAGATATTAGCCTCTAGCTCATCGTTAAGATTAAGTTCCGAGCGAAGGTTTTCTACAAGAGCCTCAATAAGATTGATGTTTTCAGGATATGAAGCAAACTTCATTTCCCTAAGCAACGGCGATTTCGTCATATGCAATAAGAAGGATTTATTGCTGGAGAGACTTGAAGTATTCTTCTACCAAATCGCGATAGAAAGGTTTCAAATTGGGAGGAACAGTTTTATACAGTTCCAGTTCGGCCTGCTTCTTTTTTAGGTACTCTTCAATTTCGGGAGGTAATTGTTTCATCATTTCCTTAGCAGAGTTAGATTCCCGCTTGTTATCAGTCTCCCTCTCGCGCTCTGAATTTTCAGCTTCAAGCAATCTCGTCAAAATCTCCTGTTGGCGCTTAAGCATTTCATTCGTAATCTGTTTATTTACAAGTTCGGTCTCAGTTTTTTCCATTTCTTTCTGTATTTGATCCAGGTTTCCGGGGCCATTCTTACCCTCGTTGCCAAGCTCCTCATTCATCTTTTGAATTGCTTCCCGAATGGCGGCCTGCCGGGCAGCCATCTGTGCCAGTTCTTTACTCATTCCACCTTCGCCTTTTGAAATTTTTCCATCCTTCATTTTTTTGCTGAATTCACTGATCTGGTCATTTAGTTGCTGCTGCATTTGTTTCATAGATTGCATCCCAGGTTTTTTACCACTAGGTTTCTGACACATTTGGCTACCTGCCATTTGATTGGCCATCTGTTGCTGCATCTCTTGCATAATCTCCTGAAACATAAGTGCCAGATTATTTACTGCTGTCATCACATATTGCTGGGCCGAGGCAGAAGCACCGGGCTGCCTTTGTTCCAGAGATTTAACTGCCTGCTCAACATTTTTGTTTATGTCTGTAACCTGCTGATTTACAAATCCCTGAATTTGAAAAACCCTTTTGCTCAACTCCTGAATGCTGTCTTCAACCATCTTAATGTCATCAATCAATTTGTATTGCTCTTTCATTAGCTGAAGGTACTGTGGATTATAAACATTCACCCCTTTGGTTTTATTCAACAGATCTTCCTGGTCAAAAGAAACCTTGATCAGATTCTCCAGAATCTGCCGTGTAGATTGCATATCCATTTCCATCTGTTGCATTTGCATTTCCTGCATTGACTGCTGCATTTGCTCAGACATCTTCTTCATTTTTTCTGCTGCATTTTTTTCATTCTCACTGGCCTTTTTCATGTTATTTTTTTCAAGATTCTTCTCTGCATCTTCCATTTCCTGCTTCGTCTCTTGCTGCTGCTGCTGCATATCGGGAATTTCATGGGGTTGCTCAAGCTCCTGATTTAAAGAATCGAGCCCCTCCATATCTTTTTGCACCTCTTCGAATTCGTTCTTAATATCCTCCTGTTTAGAGGTTAAAGAATCTTTTTCGGCCTTTGGATTTTTCGCATTCGATGTTTTTTCAGAAAGTTCTTCCTCTTTCTCAGCGAGCTTGTCTAACTTTTCTTTTGTGTCGGTAAGCTTCTGCTCAAATTCCAACTGCTTAAATAGGGAAAGCATCCGGTCAAGTTCTTTCTCTAATTCCTGGTTTGAAAGTTTCTGATCCTGAAGTTGATCAAGGGTTTTGTCCTTATTTAGCTTTTCAAGCATCTCCTGCATTTTATCCATCAACTCTTTCATTTCCGGGCTTAACACCTGGTCAAACAATTTATCGAGTTCTTGTTGCTTTTCTTTTAGTTCAGGGGTGTATTCTTTATAGTCCGACTGATTGGAAAGATTTTCCTTAAATGTCTCTTTTGCACTTTCAATTTTTCTGTTCAACTCATTTTGCCGGGTTATAAGCTCTTCAATCTTTTTTTTATCTTCCCAGGTAGGATTTTTTTTGTTAAGCAGCTCTGTCTGAAGCTTTTCAAACTCATCTTTTAGTTTGCTTGCCTCTTTTATTGATGACTTTAAATCTTCCTTAATTTTTTCATTGTTTTGGCCGGTCTGTTTATCCATCTCGGTCTCTGTCGCCATACTAAAAGTCATGTAGGTTGAACGGGTTGACTTGCTTCCGTTTACACCATCATTGTCCCATACTTCAAAAAAATAGATTACCTTATCCCCGGGTGAGAGGTTCAATGTATTCAAATCCCAAAACTCCGAGAATTGTGCAGTCTTGCCTCCAGAAAATTTTATAGGAATACTCTTAAAATCCTCTGTATTAACCTGATCAGCTGCACTTTCTAATTTATATTTCAAACGTGCCATACTCAACCCATAATCGTCAGAAGCCTCGCCGATAAAGTAGAGATACTTTTTATTAGTGCTATCGTTAACCTGCGAAACGGAGATTGCCGGATACCGATCGGGAATTACTGTTATGGAATAGTGCAGCGAATCTGCGTTTGGCAGATTCTCACTCGAAATAAAAACGGTGTAAGGAGCATCGTGCTTAAAGCGTTTGGTAAAGGAATATCTATTGTTTTCTTCTTGCTTTGAAGAATAGAGGGAATCGCCAAAATGTAGATTGATGTTAGAGGTATTCTGTGAGGAAAAATGCCAACTTATGATCGTACCCTCCGGAACATTAACGTCGCCAATGTTCTGTAGCGATTCGCTATTTTTCCCCAGATACCTGGGATAGGTGAGATCAGTATTAAATTTTAGAATGATTGGTTTAGGTATTACCCTTAAGGTGTAATCTCTGGATCTGAAGCCTGCAGCAGAAAAATAAAATGGAATATCTTTTTGCGGTTTTACAAATCTGTAAGAGTACGAACCTGCGTTTTTCTTTATCAGGGGATAAGAGAATCCATTTATATTGATAGCGGCTTCATCAGGAAGGAGTTTGCCATTCAATTCTATATTCAAATTATAATCCTGATATTGAATGGTTTGAAGTGGGGTACTTGAGACATTGAACTGAAACGGAGCCTGACGCTCAAAATATTCATTGTGGTGAATCAGTCGAAGAGTGCCTTCTTTGATGATATCAGGTGAAGAAAACAAAATGAAAGCCAGGGCAAGAACAGGCAGAATCAAATACCTTAAATGTTTCTGATTCATTTTCAGGTTAATAGCAGCCGCAAAGGGGACGGGTTTAAGCTCGCCTATTTTTTGGTCAATACTTGCTTCAATAAGTGTAGCGTCTTCGCTGTTAATTGATTGCTTTTGCTTTCTTAATTGAAGGATATTCAACAGGCGATCTTGCACCTCCTTAAAATGTGAACCGATGATGAATGCGGCTTTTTCCTGTGATATTATTTTTCCAAGCTTATGGTAATGGAGCAAGGGCAGTAGGATCCAGCGGATGATGACAAACAATGCACCTCCTAAGAAACCAAAAAATAAGACTGATCGAATGGTAGAAGAGAAATAAATAAAATACTCCAGCACATTGATGACGAGAAAGGCTGCCAATAGCAGGGCACTGGCATAAATGGCACCACGAATCAGTTGGTTGATGTAAAATTTCCGGATAAACTCATCGAGTTTACGCAAAAGCAATTGATAGTTATCAGTAATTACATTCATATGGAAGTGGCCTCTGAAATAGAAAGCTGTCAAATTAGAAATTATCTACCAAAGCATCAATAGATTTCGCTGAGGATAAACTCAACAAGATCAGAGACAAAAAATTCCACAGAGGTAATTTAATTTAAATGCTATATCATCTCGAAATAATTCATGAATAGATCCAAGAATCACGGGATTCAGCAGCAAAATTTTCATGTTTTCTATAGATGATCCCGCGCTCCTTCAAATATGACAAGAGAAAATGGTAACATTTCTCATCTTTCCCCAGATATTCGGGGGGAATAATTCCCTTCTTCTCATATATACCTTCAAGCAGCATTGTTGCAGCTCCCGTGCAGGTGTATCCGGTAGTGCGAGCCATGGAGGATGTTTGTGAAGCGATATCATATTCATCGAAAAGATCATACCTATAGACCTTTGATATTCCATTCTCGATTCCTTCAATTACTACACGCATAACAGTGAAATCTTTTTCATGGTTTTCATATTTCCATTTCGGAAAGAGCAATGCCGCCGCTACCTTCAGAGGACTAACCCTTATCTCACCTGCCTGTATCTCTCCTTTGCTGAAGAATCCCATGTCTCTTAATATTTCCATCAGTTTAGCATGGCCGGGGTAACGAAGGGTTTTTTCCTTCATATTTGTTATCTCCATCGTTTTTACCAGCGATCTTAATCCATCTGAATTGAAGGACTCCAGTGTGCCGATCTCCTCAAATTCGACTTCTTCGATTTCCGAGAGTGCGGGTTTCACTACCACTTTTCCATTTTCCACCAGACGGGCGGGTCTTGTATATTCCTCCAGGACATCGATGGGGGAAAAAGGTGCTTTGTATTGAAATGGCATGGTTCTGCGAAAAGGGAGTCCTCCTACCAGACAAATAAATTGTGATACCTCCATTCTCTCATTATGATAACCAAGAATAATATTGTCCATGCCGGGAGCAACACCACAATCCACAATGGCTGTAACATTTTGTTCTCTCGCCAATTCATCCAGTAAAAAGGGATCTTCAGGGAAGAATGAGATGTCTACAATATTTTTTCTATTGGAAATCACTGTACGCAGCATTTCGAACCCCATAAAACCAGGAACCGCGCCGATCACTAAATCTGCATTTGCAATTACGGAAGTAATATGCTGAGAATTAGAAAGGTCTGCTTCCTCCGTTTCGATATTATCGGTAAATGGTAATAAATCTAAATTTCTTTTATTAATGTCAACACTTGTAACATTATAGAACTTTGCAAGATCAACGGCGATTGCACGGCCTACCATACCGCAGCCGAGAACAGTAATTTTTTTCATAAAATAATCATTGAGTCCTGCTATTTCTTTTCAAACAACTCCTTTAATCTCTTTACCAGAGCAATCTCCTTCATCTTCTCTTTTGCCTCCTGCACTGGTGATCCGAAATAAGTTTTTCCTCCTTTTATTGAAGAGGGAACGCCGGACTGAGCATATACAACAGCACCTTTCCCAACAACAAGATCTTTGTTCACGCCAACCTGCCCCCAGAGGATTACATCATCTTCAATTGTAGTTACACCTGCAACACCAACCTGGGCGGCAAACAGACAATTTCTGCCAACCACCGTATCATGACCAATGTGAACCTGATTGTCAAGCTTGGTTCCTTCTCCAATTACGGTATCGCCCGACACGCCTTTATCAATGCTGCAACTTGCGCCAATTTCTACACGATCATGAATGATCACTCTTCCGCATGAATGCATTTTTATATATCCTGAAGCATCTTTTTTAAAATAAAATGCATCACTCCCGATAACAGTATTTGCATGAATTACACAATCATTTCCAATGATGCAATGGTCATAAATACTGACGTTGGAATGGATGATACATCGTTCTCCAATAACTACATTGCTGCCTATGAAACATCCTGGCTGAATGATAGTGTCCTTACCTATTTCTGCAGATAAACTTAGGGGCTGACTCGACTTATTAAAGGGCCTGAATTGTTTAGTCAGGATATTATATTCACTGAACGGATCTTTAGAAATTAATAGATGTTTTCCCTGGGGTGGTTCTACTTCCCTATCAATTAAAATTACTGAAGCCAAAGACCGCAGCGCTTTATCATAGTATTTAGGATGATCTACAAAAGTAAGGTCCCCATTCCTCACCATATGGATTTCATTCAGCCCCTTTAATTCATAATTCGGATCACCAATCAAGGTCGCATTAATGTAGGTATTGATGACTGATAGCTTGATGGGAGGATTTAAATCCATTAAATAAAGTTGTGTGGTTAAAGGTAGATAGAATGCAAAACTAATTGTGTCTAAAGCGGTAGGCAGCTAAGATAAGATGAGCAGTTAAAAAATAGATCTTGATTGGTTGTAATGCGAATAGGTATGTGCACTTCAAAATGATTAAAATCTATCTTTGTCCAAACCACCTGCCTTTATTAATGAAATCAACTACGTTAACAGATACTCATGTCAATCTCGGTGCAAGAATGGCTGAGTTTGCAGGATATAATATGCCCATTTCTTATTCGGGAATTAATGCTGAACATCAGTGTGTGCGCGAGAACGCAGGTGTTTTTGATGTCTCGCACATGGGGGAATTTGTTTTAAAAGGTCCGCGCGCGCTCGAATTGGTTCAAATTGTAACCTCAAATGATGCTTCTAAACTGGAGGTGGGAGATGTTCAATATTCCTGTTTACCCAATGATATAGGTGGCATCATAGATGATTTGCTGGTTTACCGGCTGCAGGAAAATTCATATATGCTTGTTGTCAATTCATCCAATATAGAAAAGGATTGGAACTGGATCATGAGTCGCAACAAATTTGATGTGGAGATAAACAACATCAGTGACCGTGCCGGTTTGCTAGCCATTCAAGGGCCCAATGCCATTAAGATCTTGCAAAAATTAACGGAGACTGATTTATTCGCGATACCTTACTATAACTTCGAACGAGGTGTTTTTGCAGGTGTAAAAAATGTGCTGATGTCGAATACCGGCTATACTGGTGCAGGGGGATTTGAGATATATTTCGAAAACCTAAATTCGGGTGATATCTGGAATAAAATATTTGATGCTGGAAAAGAATATGGGATTATGCCCTGCGGTTTGGGTGCCAGGGATACCTTAAGACTGGAAATGGGTTTTTGTTTATATGGAAATGATATTGATGAGACAACCTCTCCTTTAGAAGCCGGGCTTGGCTGGATCACAAAATTTTCAAAAGATTTTACAGCCAAAAACATCCTTGAATACCAAAAGGCTAAAGGACTTTCGCGAAAGCTTATTGGATTTGAAATGATAGATAAGGGAATAGCACGACATGGCCATGAGATCGTGGATGAGAAGGGAAATAAGATCGGCGAAGTAACCAGTGGAACGCAGTCGCCATCTTTACAAAAACCCATTGGTATGGGCTATGTTTCAATAGATCATGCGAAAGAAAACACTCCCATCTTTATTAATATAAGAGACAAAAAACTGGAAGCTAAAGTGGTAAAAATGCCTTTCTTTAAGAGCAAATCCCTGATTACTTCATAATTATTTCATTAAATTACCTGACCTTCAGGTAAGAAAAACTATCTACCTTTCGCCCTCTATCAAAGAAAGATTTTGCCAGATAAATCCACGCTTGAAGTTTGCATCACCCCAGGGCTTTTACCGTTATATCCTATTGATGATAAAGTTGTAGTGGTAATTGATGTGCTGCGTGCAACTACTACGATGTGTGTTGCATTAGATCAGGGCGCTGATAAAGTAATTCCGGTTGATACCATTGAGGAGTGTTTAGCATTTACAGGTAAAGAAAACTATATATTGGCCGGTGAACGAAATGGACGCAAGGTAGAAGGATTTCATTTTGGCAATTCTCCCTTTGAATTTATGGATGGAGTGGTAAAAGGAAAAACACTTGTACTCACCACCACCAACGGTACACGTGCCATAAAAATGGCCGAGCATTCATACCAGGTTGTAATTGGGGGATTTCTCAACTTCACGGCTCTTACCCGATGGATTGTTGCTGAAGGAAGAGATACGTTACTTCTATGTTCAGGATGGAGAAACAAATTTAATCTTGAGGATACTGTATTTGCCGGCGCCATCATTCATCACATTAAGGAATACTTTCTTGTAGATTCCGACTCAGCTTTTGCCGCTGAAAAGTTATACCTAAATTCGCGACGAAATATGTTTCATTTCATGAAGCAATCGTCTCACTATCGGCGACTTGCACATTTGGGTGTTATAAATGACATCAAGTATTGCCTCCGCCCTGATCTTACTACTATTGTTCCTGTATTAAAAAATGGGGCTTTGGTTAACGCAGACCATGATAAAAAGCATAGAATTTAAACTCACATTGGTAAAGCGTACTTTGAAGTTTTTTTATAAATATAGATTGTGATATAAATGTATGACATCACCTGTACTGATATCGCAAGTCTGAAAGCAGCTGCTCACCGCCTTAATTGTGTGTTGTTTCCACTCCCCACAGAATGTCTCTAACCTTTCGAAGCATTACCTTAAGCCTTGCTTTGCAATTCAAAAAATAGTTTCCAGAATAAACCTTACATTTGCCTATCTCCTAAACTATCTGAATGCAGTACAACACCCAGCGACCGACGCTGATGATCAGCGAATATGGACGCATTATACAGAATATGGCACGGGAAGCCGCAAAGATTGAGGACCGGCAACAACGAAATGCTGTAGCGAAAGTTATTATTGACTTGATGAGCCAGGCAAGCCCGCAGTTCAAGAGCATTGAAGAGTATAAGCATAAGCTTTGGGATCACCTGATTATGATAAGTGATTTTAAGCTTGATGTGGATTCACCCTATCCATTGCCGGAAAAGAAATATGCGGTTGTTAAATCTGATCAGCCCCTGCCGTATCCAAAGCACAAGATTCGGTACCGCCACTATGGTAAAAACCTGGAAACTCTGGTGTCTAAAGCAAAGGATATGGATGAGGATAAACGACATGGCCTCGCTCCTGTTGTAGCAAACTATATGAAGCTCGTTTATGCCAACTGGAATAAAGAAGCAGTCACTGATGAATCCATTCGACAGGATTTGGAATTGATTTCAGGCGGGTTGCTCACGCTCGATAAAAATATCACTCTGGATAACCCAGTCGCTGCTGCACCACAGCGGGCAGTGGGTTATGTGCCACCAAGAAAACCTTTCAACAAGAATAATTTTAAAAAGAACCGGCCCTTTACTCCTGGACTACCAAACAACAACCGCTTCGTTAAGCGGAAGAAAAGTTTTTAAATTATTCCTTTTTCATTTGTGGAAGCCCTTCCTGCATTCAACTTCGGAAGGGTTTTTTTTGTTTTTATCTTTCCCCCGTTGATCATTATTCGGTTCAGTAAATTCATTCTTCTATTTTACACCAGGCATGGATGCATTTAAAATTGAAGGTGGTTCGAAATTAAAAGGTATCATCGTTCCACAGGGAGCTAAGAATGAAGCTTTACAGATTCTTTGTGCTACGCTGCTCACAGATGATGAGGTAAGAATCTCTAATATCCCGGACATCCTCGATGTGAATATGATAATAGGTCTTCTTTCCTATTTGGGCGTAGATGTAAAAAAGCTTGATGAGAGTAGCTATGCTTTTCGGGCAAATAACGTAAACCTCGACTTTCTCTATTCAAAAGATTATGCGGAAAAGGCCTCTAAGCTCCGCGGCTCAATAATGATTCTCGGTCCTCTGCTGGCAAGGTTTAAGAAAGCTTATATCCCTCGTCCGGGTGGTGATAAAATTGGCCGCAGGCGGTTAGACACTCATTTTTTAGCATTCGAAAAGTTGGGAGCGAAATTTAATTTCGACGCACGCGAAGATTCGTTTACCATGTATGCCACCGAATTGAAAGGCGGCTATATATTGCTCGATGAGGCCTCTGTAACCGGAACAGCGAATGTGATCATGGCGGCTTGCCTTGCCCGTGGTTCTACTACCATTTTTAATGCCGCGTGTGAACCATATATTCAGCAGTTGTGCAAAATGCTGATCCGCATGGGTGCTAAAATATCAGGAGTGGGAAGCAACCTTCTCCATATTACAGGGGTAGAAGCACTACATGGCTGTTCACATTATTTGCTGAGCGACATGATTGAGGTAGGCTCTTTTATTGGATTGGCGGCAATGACCAGATCAGAGCTGCTGATAAAAGATGCACAGCCGGAGCATCTGGGGCTCATACCTCAAACCTTCCAAAGGTTGGGTATTGAGATGGATGTTAGAGAAAAAGATATTTTCATTCCTGAACAGGAGACGTATCAGATTCAGACATTTATTGACGGAAGCATCCTTACCGTTGCTGATGCTACCTGGCCCGGCCTTACACCAGATCTGTTGAGTGTGATCTTAGTTGTGGCAACACAGGCAAAAGGCACGGTGCTGATACATCAGAAGATGTTTGAAAGCAGATTATTTTTTGTAGATAAGCTCATTGACATGGGTGCCAGGATCATCCTCTGCGACCCGCACCGAGCGGCAGTAATTGGTTTAAACAGACAGCAGCAGCTTAGGGGAGTCTCTATGACATCACCCGACATACGGGCCGGTGTTGCCCTTCTGATTGCAGCATTGAGTGCCGAAGGAACAAGCACAATACACAGCATCAATCAAATAGATCGTGGATACCAGAAGATTGACATGCGGTTAAATGCACTCGGTGCAAAAATAACTCGGCTATAACACGACTATCTGAAAGCAATAATTACAGCAGTGGAGTTTATGGTGTCTGTTTTATCCTACCTCCACCTTCAATTTTATTTACCTTTGAACGTATCTGTTTTTGATAAGAATTCTTCTATGCAAATGCTCTATTATAATTTCCGGCATACATTTTTTACTCTCGCCTGATGTCTTTTCTTATATTGGATGAAGTGGTGAAACATTATGCGACTACTAGGGCACTCGATCAGGTGAGCTTTGAGGTTAAACCACAAACTATTTTTGGAATGCTTGGCCCTAATGGAGCAGGTAAGACCACTACTATCCGCATCATCACCACTATTCTTGCTGCTGATGAAGGAAAAATTTTATTTAATGGTGAACTGTTGTCCCAACGCCATGCAGAGCAGATGGGATACATGCCTGAGGAGCGGGGGCTTTACAAAAAAATGAAGGTTTGGGAGCAATTGGTTTACCTCGCACAGCTTAAAGGAATGACTGCACGCGATGCAAAGCGAAAGGTATTTGAATGGATGGAAAAATTCGATATCCGGGACTGGTGGAATAAAAAGGTGGAGGAGCTCTCAAAAGGCATGTCGCAGAAGGTGCAGTTTATTGCCACCGTCGTACACAATCCGAAGCTCATTATCCTCGATGAGCCTTTCTCAGGGTTAGATCCCATCAATTCAAATCTTATTCAGGATGAAATTGAAGAATTACGGAAAAATGGATCCACGATTATATTCTCAACTCATCGCATGGAGCAGGTAGAGGAGATCTGCGAAAGCATAGTGCTTATCAATAAAGGAAAGATCATTTTGAATGGAAATGTGAAAGACATCCGTCATCAATTCAAAAAAAATGAATTCAGCATACACTACAATGGTGTTGAGCCCAACCTTTCTGCCGACCGGTTTCAGGTATTACGAAAGACAGATCACGAATTGATAGTAAAAATCGAAGATCGTTTTTCTTCTACTGATCTAATGCGTGAGCTCGTAAACGACAATGTTGAGATTTCTTCATTTACGGAATTGCTTCCTTCCCTTAATGAGATATTTATTCAGCAGGTAGAAGAAAAAAATAATGAATAAGATCCTGCTAATAATTCGTCGCGAATATATTACCCGTGTGAGAAAAAAAATCTTTCTCATCATCACCCTTCTTGCACCGCTGAGCATTGGCCTTATTACTATGCTGCCTGTGTTTCTTTTGGAATACAGTGTGGAAGAGGAAAAAATCGCCTTGTATGATGAGTCTGGCATCTTCTCTGGCCAGATGCAAAACAGCCAGAATGTAATTTTCGGAACTATCAACACGGCAGATGTGCCATACGATTCATTAAAGAAAAATTATGCTGGCTCTGGGTTCTCAGGCATTTTGAGAGTTCCGCAGGATTTTACGATTGATCAACCCGGAAATGTTGAATATTTCAGCAATGAGCAATTAGGGTTGATGACACAGGAATCTATTGCCGACCAAATGAATGAATTACTGCGGCAGAAGCGAATGAAGGAAGCAAACATTTCTCCTGAAATAATGGAGAAACTAAATGCACCGGTGCACATTGTTCAGGCAGATCAAACACTAAGTACTGCCGGAACTTCAATGGTGCTCGGTTACATCATGGGATTTATGATCTATATCGTTATGCTTACCTATGGCATGATGGTGATGCGAGGGGTGATGGAAGAGAAAACGAACCGTATAGCAGAAGTAATCATATCTTCTGTAAAACCCTTTCAGCTAATGATGGGAAAAATTATAGGCATTGCACTCGTCGGCCTCACACAATTCCTTATCTGGATCATCTTATCTGGTCTTATATTATCGGTTTTGAAAGGATTTTATTCCGAGGATATCAGCCAACTGGAGAATATATCCTCTGTCAGTAATAAGTCGGGCGATCTAAACATGTCAGAAATGGCTAATTTTATAGTAGACCTCGAGAAGCTCCCTTTAGGTCTCATCGCAGTTGGATTCCTCTTTTTTTTCCTCGCCGGATACATGTTATATGCATCTATTTTTGCAGCCATTGGTGCCGCAGCAGGTGAGGAGGGGGATCAATCTCTCGCCTTCATTGCAACTGTTCCTATCATACTTTCAATCATTATCATGATGTCAGTATTGAACCAGCCCAACAGCAAGCTGGCAATAATTACTTCCATGATTCCGTTTTGTTCGCCGGTCATCATGGTCGGACGATTGCCTTTTGTTCCTCCGATGTGGCAGATACTTCTATCTGGAAGCCTACTTATTGCGGGATTTATTCTCATGGTATGGCTTGCTGGTAAAATATACCGAACAGGGATTTTGATGTATGGCAAGAAGATCACCCTTAGAGAAATGGCCAGGTGGGTAAAATATTGATGCTGAAGTATGGATAGAAAATTTAACCAATCTTTTATATATTCTCTTCCTGCAATCCTTGCGGTATTATTATTGATCAGTTGCGAACAAAACAAACCTTCTCGTGATGATTCTTCGGGAGAAGATTTTAAGAACCCTGCCCAAAGCGACGTTCATGTTCCTGATTTCAATGCGGATACAGCTTATGCATTCATTGCAAAGCAGGTTTCATTCGGGCCACGCATCCCCGGAACATCTGCGCATGCAACATGCGCGCATTGGCTTGAAGAAAAATTAAGATCCTATTGTAAAGATGTAGTGCTGCAAGATCTGCAGGTCGAAATATATAACGGAGAAAAATTACCATGTAAGAATTTAATTGCCTCCTTCAACCCACAGGCGGAAAAAAGAATACTTCTATGCGCTCACTGGGATACACGCCCCTGGAGCGATCGTGACAGCATTGACAAAAAGAAACAGTTTGATGGTGCAGATGACGGGGGAAGCGGAGTAGGTGTATTGCTTGAAATAGCACGGCAGCTAAGCAATCTGAAAACAAATGCTGGAATCGATATTGCTTTATTTGATGTGGAAGATTATGGCCCACCTTCGTGGGAGCCCTTGAATGAAGATGTAGATGGCTATGGCATTGGCACTCAACATTGGGCAAACAATCCGCACCACCCTCAGTACCGTGCTTATTACGGAATACTGCTCGATATGGTGGGCGCTAAAAACGCAACATTTTTACAGGAAGGAACATCAATGCAGTATGCGCCTTCTGTGGTGAGGAAGGTGTGGGGTACTGCCAACACATTAGGCTATGGAAATTACTTCGTCAATGAAAAAGCGAATGCAGTTACAGACGATCATACGTATGTAAATACAATCAACGGCACACCTTGTATTGACATCATCAATTTAAACGCATCTGCACCCAATACTTTCGCGCGCCATTGGCATACACAACAAGACAACATGAATGTTATTGATAAGAATACACTAAAGGCAGTTGGACAAACCCTGCTGCAGGTGATATATACAGAATTGCCGTCAATTTAACCTTTCCAGCCTGATATATGGCACACTAATTTCGGAAAGTATATTGAAAAGAACAGTTCGATCTCCTCGTAATGCACTCTTAATTCACCAATCGCATTCTCAATTCCCGGATTATTTTTAATTCTTCGCGACATGCCATTGAGTGAACGCTGTATTCCGTTAAGGTCCACATAGCTCAATAACCAGTTTTGTTTTCGCATGTAAGGAAGCATCAGCTGAAAGCGCTCAGGCATAAGATCATAATATTTTTCCAAAATATCATATGCATACTCAGTAAATCGCAGGAGTGGCACATTGGAATATTGATCCCATCTTTTCGCAAGAAAATGATCAAAAAATATATCTATCAGCACTGAAGAATATAGGCCATATACCGGACTGAAAAAAGCTTTGCAGCTCTTCACTATCGAATGTGAATCGGTATACGTGTCAATCTCCCGATGCATTAAAATTCCGGTTGCAATTTCCGGTTCAAAGGCTGTATATCTTCTTCCCTTTATACCATCTGCAATAAAATTTCCTACCATCAGCTTTTCTGAATGGCGCGATAAATACAAGTGTGCCAGGTGATTCATACAGACTTAAAACTAAGCCTTTGATGCTGTGTTCGAAGAATAGAATAGATAAAAATTAACCGAACGGAACAATCTTTTGCTGTCTGTGGTTACGTATGTTCATTCAATTTACAAAAATGAAGATTTCACTTATTATATCTATCGCCATGGGATTGTTATCTTTCAGCGCATGTGGTCAGAACGACGCTGGCACTGCTGAAGTCGCAAAGACATATCCGGTTACCAAGACTGAGGCAGAATGGAAAAAAGTACTGACGCCGGAACAATTTCATATTCTTCGTGAGAAGGGAACCGAACGTCCTTTCACCGGTGCATATTGGGATAATCATGAAAACGGTATTTACTATTGTGCTGCAGATCATCAGGAATTATTCAGCTCTGAAACTAAGTTTGAATCAGGCACCGGTTGGCCCAGCTTCTGGCAGCCAATTAATGAAACTGCAGTATCCGAACAGATGGATAACAGCCATGGCATGTTACGTGGTGAAATTGTCTGCAGCAGGTGCGGAGGGCATTTAGGCCACGTGTTTGATGATGGACCTAAACCTACAGGTCTCCGGTATTGCATGAACTCGGCTGCAATGAATTTTGAGAAGAAGTAGCATTAGCTTATTTTTCTTAATAGCCTTGTAGCCATTGCAGCTAATTTTACATACAAAATTTCCAGGTTTTTACTAGCAAACTGCTTAGGATAAAGGTTTTTTAGCTATATCTGTTTGAATATTGAAATACCAATAACCGTGGCCATTATTCCTAATATCACACTTCCACACATGTAAGCTATTGCATACCATGGTTGTCCATTTCGAATCAATTGGAGCGTTTCCGCTGAAAAGGCAGAAAAAGTGGTGAAGTCTCCGCAAAGTCCTGTTGCAAAAAAAAGCCTCCATTCCGGAGTAAGATTAAATTTTTCAGTCACTCCTATTATGAATCCGATCGCCAGACAGCCGATGATATTTACTCCTAAAGTGCCATAAGGAAATGCAGAAATAAATTTTCCTTCAATCATCTGAACCGTAAGATATCGGGATATACTTCCCAGGAAACCACCAATTACAATTAATTAAGAGAATCCTCATTATTCTAAAGTTTTCCGTTTGCATCAAGAATAACACAGAGTACCACAAACTTATACTAATAGCTCTGTATCTTCTATCTTTGCCGGTTTCTTGCAAACTGCTCCGCCCATTATCGATGTGATTATTCCTGCCTATAATGAAGCGGATGCGATAGGAAACGTAATTCGCGACATAGATAAAAAATTGGTGAGAGATATTGTGGTGGTGGATAATAACTCCACCGATAATACCACCGCCATGGCAAAATTATACGGCGCTACTGTGCTTCATCAATCTTTGAAGGGTTATGGTGCAGCGTGTCTTATGGGCATAGATTATATTAAAAAAAAAGCTCCTCAGCCCGATATTGTTGTTTTCATAGATGGCGATTATTCAGACTTTCCTGAAGAAATGGTAAGCCTGGTGGAACCTATACTCGCTTACAACATAGACTTTGTGATTGGGTCGCGTGCTATTGGCAATCGCCAGCGTGGGTCCATGCTTCCTCAGCAGGTTTTCGGAAACTGGCTGGCTACCCGCCTACTTCATTTATTTTATGGTGTGCGCTATACGGATCTGGGTCCTTTCCGCGCCATTAAATGGAACAAGCTGCTGCAACTTAAAATGAATGATCAGAACTTTGGCTGGACGGTAGAGATGCAGCTTAAGGCTGCGAAACTAAACTTAAAGATTATGGAAGTGCCGGTTACGTACAGAAAGCGCATAGGTGTATCTAAGGTTTCAGGCACCCTGAAAGGCACCGTTATGGCAGGTTATAAGATAATTTCTACTATATTTAAATATCTCTGAGATGATGGAATTATTAGCTCTAGTCATATTGTGTATTTATACCGTCTCATTACTTATAATTTTCAGTTACGGCATAGCGCAGCTTAGTCTGGTGGTGAGTTATCTAAACAGCAAATCAGTGATTCCAATAATAAATTCTGATGAAGTAATTCCAGTGGCTGAATTGCCCATTGTTACTGTACAGTTGCCAATATATAATGAGCTTTACGTAGTGGAGCGGCTGATGGATGCTGTATCGTTATTAAATTATCCGAAGGATAAGCTTGAGATACAAATGCTTGACGATTCGGAAGATGAAACAACTGATATTATACGCAAGAAAATGTTTCAGTTCCAGGCTATGGGATTCGATGTTGTGCATATTCGCCGGCCCGACCGTACAGGATTCAAGGCAGGTGCTCTCAGCTATGGGTTGCAATTAGCAAAAGGAGAATTCATTGCCATTTTCGATGCCGACTTTATGCCTAAACCAAATTTCCTGATAAGCACTCTTCCTCAATTTCTCAGACCGCAGGTAGGTGTTGTGCAGACGCGTTGGGAACATTTGAACAAGGATTATTCACTCATCACCAAATTGCAGGCATTCGGTTTAGATGCTCATTTTACTGTGGAGCAAACCGGGCGTAACTCTGCCGGCCATTTCATCAATTTCAATGGCACCGCCGGCATCTGGAGAAAACAATGCATCATAGAATCCGGAGGCTGGCAATCAGACACGCTCACAGAAGTGCGCTATACGGATCTGGGTCCTTTCCGCGCCATTAAATGGAACAAGCTGCTGCAACTTAAAATGAATGATCAGAACTTTGGCTGGACGGTAGAGATGCAGCTTAAGGCTGCGAAACTAAACTTAAAGATTATGGAAGTGCCGGTTACGTACAGAAAGCGCATAGGTGTATCTAAGGTTTCAGGCACCCTGAAAGGCACCGTTATGGCAGGTTATAAGATAATTTCTACTATATTTAAATATCTCTGAGATGATGGAATTATTAGCTCTAGTCATATTGTGTATTTATACCGTCTCATTACTTATAATTTTCAGTTACGGCATAGCGCAGCTTAGTCTGGTGGTGAGTTATCTAAACAGCAAATCAGTGATTCCAATAATAAATTCTGATGAAGTAATTCCAGTGGCTGAATTGCCCATTGTTACTGTACAGTTGCCAATATATAATGAGCTTTACGTAGTGGAGCGGCTGATGGATGCTGTATCGTTATTAAATTATCCGAAGGATAAGCTTGAGATACAAATGCTTGACGATTCGGAAGATGAAACAACTGATATTATACGCAAGAAAATGTTTCAGTTCCAGGCTATGGGATTCGATGTTGTGCATATTCGCCGGCCCGACCGTACAGGATTCAAGGCAGGTGCTCTCAGCTATGGGTTGCAATTAGCAAAAGGAGAATTCATTGCCATTTTCGATGCCGACTTTATGCCTAAACCAAATTTCCTGATAAGCACTCTTCCTCAATTTCTCAGACCGCAGGTAGGTGTTGTGCAGACGCGTTGGGAACATTTGAACAAGGATTATTCACTCATCACCAAATTGCAGGCATTCGGTTTAGATGCTCATTTTACTGTGGAGCAAACCGGGCGTAACTCTGCCGGCCATTTCATCAATTTCAATGGCACCGCCGGCATCTGGAGAAAACAATGCATCATAGAATCCGGAGGCTGGCAATCAGACACGCTCACAGAAGATCTTGATCTTAGCTACCGGGCTCAATTAAAAGGTTGGAAATTCATATACCTCGAAAATATCGGAACTCCGGCAGAATTACCCGTAGCAATGAATGCGCTAAAAAATCAGCAATTCAGATGGAACAAAGGAGCAGCGGAATGCGCGAAGAAAAATCTTCTCTCTGTGCTGCGCAAGAAAGATCTCACCGTTGCCACAAAATTGCACGCCATCTTTCACCTGATGAATTCCACAGTATTCATTTTTATCATGATAACCGCAGTGCTTAGCATACCTATGTTGTATGTAAAAGACCATTTTACTCAGTTTCGGGATATCTTCTTTTACACCTCCTTTTTCCTGACAAGCGTATTGATGCTGGGTGTATTTTACTTCACCTCAATAGTACAGCAGGAAAAGAAATTCCCTGGAAACATTGTCCGTTTTGTAATGATCTTTCCGCTCTTTCTTGCTGTAAGCATGGGTTTGTCTTTTCACAACGCAGTTGCCGTCCTTCAAGGATATTTTGGTAAAGACACCGCCTTTAAACGAACCCCCAAATTTGGGTTAGAATCAAAGAAACAATCCTGGAAAGAGAACCGGTATCTGGAAAGAAAGATAGATTGGATCACTCTTACGGAGGGATTACTTTCACTGTATTTCATGGCAGGAATATTTGTTGCCTTTGCAATTAAGGATTTCGGACTTGTGCCCTTTCACATCATGCTTGCATTCGGCTTTGGGTTTGTCTGCTATTTTTCTATAGCCCATTCAAAAGGGCTTTTTACCAATCTGCCACGCCTTAAATGGTCTAAGCTTGCACGCAGTTGACAATTCTTTAACTGGTATCTCTTATAGCTTTGTATAAGCAAACTTCAGATTATGTTTTTACAGGAGAACCACCAGGTAAAAAGCGACAACTATTTGGAGTTTCTGCTGTAACACTTCTATTATTGGTTGCATCCCTCGCGGGATATGTTTTTATCGGCTATTTTTTATCGCGGGAAGATTTTATACTCTTCGCCTCAGTGTACCTCGTGCTGTTTGCCGCTTATATTTATTTTTTAAACCAGGATTCACGGCACCGGCAAAATATCAATGAACATCTTTCAGGAAAAGAGCATAGTCCGGAAACTACAGCGATATTATTGAACAGGAAGTCTGGCTTAAAGCTTTTGCTGAATGCTGCAATATTATTCAGGCTCTTGTTTTTATTTTCCATTCCATCATTGTCTGAAGATTATTTGCGTTTTATATGGGATGGCGCGCTATGGATAAAAGGAGTCAATCCGTATTCAGTACTTCCATCCATGCACCTCCTGAGCATCACCAAACAAGACCCCTATCTGCTGAATCTGTATGCTGGAATGAATTCCCCCGGATATTTTTCAGTTTATCCTCCTGTATGTCAATTCACTTTTGCCTTAGCAGTAAAATTGTTTCCTGCAGATATGCGGGGTTCAGTAATCGTTTTTCATCTAATATGTATAGCCGCGGAGGCGGGGACTATTTACCTGCTGCAAAAAATTTTATCACATTTTAATCTGCCGAAAAAGAATGTCTTGCTTTATGCTTTGAATCCGCTGATCATTATCGAGCTGGGTGGAAATATACATTTTGAGGCAGTAATGATTTTTTTTATTGTGCTGGCAGCATACATGTTCATACAATATGAAAAAAGATCTGATCGAATGCTGCAAGAATTCAAGCATTCAAGAAAAACCGGTTATCGCGAATTTGTTTTTTCAGCCATAGCCTTCGCATTAGCTATTGGTACCAAACTTATCCCGCTGATCTTTCTTCCATTTCTCATCTGGCGGTTAAGATGGAAGCGATCTATTTTCTATTTCTCAATAATAGCACTCTCACTATTCATCCTGTTTCTTCCATTTCTAAACCCCTCTCTGATCTCCCAGTTTTCTTCCAGCGTAAATCTCTATTTTCAAAAATTTGAGTTCAACGCAGGAATTTTTTACCTTATTCGTGAGGCTGGCTTTCATTGGAAAGGACACGATGTGATTCAAACTGCTGGCCCCTGGCTTGCGTCAATCACATTTTTCTGCATCTTATTGCTGACAGCAACAGAAAAAAATCCTTCATGGAACAAATTTTTTTTATCTATGCAATGGGCGCTCACTATTTATTTAATGCTTTCCACTACTGTGCATCCGTGGTACATTACCACGCTTGTGATGCTTTCAGTGATCACTGGCTATCGGTATCCTGTAATATGGTCATTACTCATTGCATTTACTTACGCCGCATATCAGACAACTCCTTATCAGGAACAGCTTTGGCTGGTTGCTTTGGAGTATGGTGCTGTGATAACGGTGTTGCTTTTCGAGATATATAATTGGCGGAAGATGCAGAGCGTCTAAAGATTCTCTATATATCTACTCAGCGCACTTTAGGATATTTCTTAATGGAATCCTTTATCAGGCTCAGCAATTTCTAACGGAAATTAATAACCAATAACCTGCTGTTCCATCACCACCGGCATTTCGCGATATTGATATTGCTGCGTACGAAGCCGGGGCTCAAAGCCGGCGTCACGAATGGCCTTTTGAATGCCATCAGCAGTAAACCGATGGGGAGCACCTGCCGCGCTCACTACATTTTCTTCGATCATGATTGAACCGAAATCATTGGCTCCGGCATGAAGGCATATCTGCGCAATCTCTTTACCAATGGTTAGCCATGAGGCTTGTATATTTTTTATGTTTGGAAGCATGATGCGGCTTAACGAGATCATGCGTATATATTCATCACCCGTAACCTTATTTTTAACGCCGCGTATTTTTGACAGAAGTGTTCCCTCATCTTGAAAAGGCCATGGAATAAATGCGATGAATCCCTTCGCATCTTTAGGTTTCTCTGATTGCACCTGTCTGATCCAGGTCAGATGTTCGAAACGCTCGTATAATGTTTCCACATGTCCGAACATCATGGTGGCTGATGTCGTTAATCGAAGTTGATGCGCAGCACGCATCACATCAAGCCACTCTTGTCCGCTGCATTTTCCTTTAGAGATCAATCGCCTTACCCGGTCATTCAATATTTCTGCACCTGCTCCCGGCAAAGAATCAAGTCCCGCATCTATCAGGGCCTTAAGAACTTCCCGGTGAGTTGACTTTTCAAGCTTTGTGATGTGTGCAATTTCCGGCGGTCCGAGGGAGTGCAACTTGAGGGTCGGGTACAGTGACTTAAGCTCTTTAAAAAGATTAACATAAAAACTCAATCCGAGGTCAGGATGGTGGCCACCCTGCAACAGCAACTGATCGCCGCCATATCGGAATGTCTCTTCAATTTTCTGCTTATACTCCTCAACTGTAGTTACATAGGATTCCTCATGCCCTGGCTTTCGGAAGAAGTTGCAAAATTTACAATTTGCAATACATACATTGGTCGTATTCGCATTCCGGTCTATGATCCACGTAACCACCTTTTCTGGTTTCCGGATCATTCTCAGCTGGTGTGCTACCGTCATCAAATCTGCCGTTGCGGCCTTTTCAAATAAATACAGCCCTTCCTCTGCTGAAAGAAATTCGAAGTTGAGAGCCCTTAATAATAATTCATCTGAATGCATCACAGGAGAACAAAGATAGCGTACAAACAGTTTTTCGCAATTACTGCCTCCAACTGTTAATTACGCAGTTGGTGAAATATGGAAACGCTCAATTGGGCTGGTCGCAATTCAGTAACCTGATTAATCTTTGATTGCATTATTTCATATTGGTTGTAGCCCCATGCACTCTTCCCATTTAACTTTTTATTTTTGACGGCTTACTCCCCCTGCAATGAACAAAGACGATTTGCTTTTTTCTCTAATTAACAAGGAACTTGAGCGCCAGCGTCATGGCATTGAATTGATAGCATCCGAAAACTTTGTTAGCCGACAGGTGCTTCATGCCATGGGCAGTTGCCTTACCAATAAATATGCGGAGGGTTATCCCGGTCGCAGGTACTATGGTGGCTGCGAAGTGATTGATGAGGTGGAGCAGTTAGCTATCGATAGGGTGAAAGAATTGTTTGGCGCAGCCTATGCCAATGTTCAGCCTCATTCGGGGGCACAAGCCAATGCGGCGGTTTTTCTTGCGGTTTTGAAACCAGGTGATACCATTCTTGGACTTGATCTCTCACATGGTGGACACCTTACCCACGGCTCCCCTGTAAACTCTTCTGGAAAGCTCTACCATGCTACTTTTTATGGCGTGGAAAAAGAGACAGGTTATATTAATATGGAGACAGTGGAACGCATAGCCCATGATGAAAAGCCAAAGCTCATCATCTGCGGCGCTTCCGCCTATTCACGCGATTGGGATTATAAGCGATTTCGAGAAATTGCCGATTCGGTAAATGCGCTTCTCATGTGTGACATGGCGCATCCTGCTGGATTGATTGCGACGAAATTATTAAATGATCCGCTTCCTTATTGTCATTTTGTTACTTCCACAACCCATAAAACCCTGCGAGGTCCGCGGGGGGGTCTCATCCTTTTGGGGCAGGATTTTGAGAATCCCTTCGGAATAAAGACTACTAAGGGAGAAATACGAATGATGTCTTCACTGATAGATGGTGCCGTTTTTCCGGGAACGCAAGGTGGTCCGCTCGAGCATGTAATCGCCTCTAAAGCAGTTGCTTTCGGAGAAGCGCTTGCAGCAGAATTTCAGGAGTATTCCATGCAAATACAGAAGAATGCACAGGCACTGGCAAAAGCATTTACTGACCGGGAATATCATATTGTTTCGGGTGGAACAGACAACCACCTGATGCTCATTGACCTTAGAAACAAAAATATTTCAGGAAAAAAGGCGGAGAATACTCTTGTAAAAGCTGACATCACACTCAATAAGAATATGGTACCCTTCGATGACAAATCCGCCTTCGTAACCTCAGGTATCCGCGTTGGTACGCCCGCCATTACCTCACGCGGCATGATGGAGGAGCATATGATTCAGATTGTGGATTGGATTGATCGTATTGTATCAGATGCAGAAGATGAAGATGTCATCTCATCAGTGCGCTCTGAGGTGAATAGTTTTATGAAAGAATTTCCCTTATATCCCTGATTATGGTATGTTATTAATATTTCGGTCATGCATCTGTTGCCTTTTATAACATTGTAAATCAGTACACAAATAAATTATAAAATAAAATTTACATCCATGAAGATTGAAACAATAAAAGTATAAGTGTAGTTTTATCATCAGGATACTAACCATTTCCTTAACCAAAAACCAAACGAGCACATGAAATTGAAATTTACTGTATCTCCCCCGTCAGGGAGATTAGTACTCCTTTTCCTTATCCTATTCTCGACGGCTGCTATGCAGGCTCAGACCATCAAGATGGGATTAGGTACAGTGCGTACACTACCTCTGGATTTTTATGGTTACGACATGTCTACCACTGTTAGAGGTGGTGTTTCATGCGTTGACCCTGACCTGCTAAGTCACCTTCCAAAGTTAAAACCAAAAACACTTCGTTATCCTGCCGGAAGTCACGCAAATTGGTGGAATTGGCGTGTAGGATGGTACGTAGATTCACCGTATCTGCCCGAAAAGCAGCAGAAACTCAAAAAGGTTCCAAATAGATTGGAAGACTTTAAAGGATTACTTACCGCTACGGGTGCAAGTGCCATTTTGGACCTTAACCTCCTGACATCCGATGTCAGGGATCAGATAGCAATGCTTAAGCATGCAGATTCGATAGGAATAGCAATTAAATACGTGGAATTAGGTAATGAATTTTACTTGGAGGGAGAGGAGGAGGATGATACTTTATTGTTGTTACTAAAGTATCCAACACCAGATTCTTATGCGGATACTGCTCAGATATGGATAGATTCGATTCACAAACATTTTCCCGATGTCAAAATTGGACTTCAGGGTGTTTTTGATAAAAACCACCAGGAGCGTAGAAACCTATGGAATGATGCTGTTATCCTACCTGTTGAACGCGAGGATGCCATCACCATGCATTACTATTTTGCTTCACACTATCCTGATGATTCGGAATCTGAAGCCGACAAGCTTAATGTGAATATGGGTGATCTTGCCAATTGGTTTTACCAGCCCTATAAAGCATGGGGTATTCTTCGTGACAGGTCATTGATAAAAGTTCCGGCAAATGAGGAGATCTGGATTACTGAATACAATTTCTCTGATCATGAGCGGCCAACCCATGGCACGTGGGCCTCAGGTTTATATACCGCTTTACATGGCATGCAATTACTTCAGGATGATCGCATCACGCACATTAACCTGCATGGAGTTGACGGGCAGGCTGTTTTTGGAGCATACTTTTTTGATACCAACGGCTATAAATTTGGCCAGGATGAAGAAGCAAATTATACCCCACCAGCAAATCCGCCGGTAACACAAGCTTGGGGGTTGAATGCTTATGGGCATACAATGACGATGGTCGGCGATGCCATTGAGGGTAAAACCAAAGCTTCTAAAATTGATTTCACTCCTACACCTCAATTATCAACCGTTGAGATAGGAAAAACCTACTATTATGATGGCCTCTTTGGTTATCTTTTTAGTGATGCAAATAAATCACAGGCTATAATAATTAATCTGACCGGCCAAGAGCAATCCTTATCCACGACAGTTATGTTTCCTCAGGGAGGCTCTTACGAGATGCGTTCTGCCGGAGTACTTAACCTTATTGCCAAAGCTTCAGACGTAACGATTAAAAGTGGCACGCTTGCAGCAACGCTAAAATTATCTCCATATTCTGTAACGCGCATTAGTGCCAATACGGTTCCGGCACCTCCACCCGTTGTCACTATTCAGGTGAACGGGCCTACCACGATATGCGAAGGGGAGAGTGTTGAGCTGAATGCGGGCTCTGGATATTATGCTTATGAATGGTCGAATGGGGCCACCACTCAGAAAACCTGGGTTACAGAAACAGGAAATTATTGGGTACATGCTTATTCAGTTGAGGGAGGCTATTCTGCCGTAGATACCGTGCACATTACGGTGAATCCTCTTCCTAAAGCACCTAATCTTGTACCGGAAGGTAAAAAAAGTTTCTGTGAAGGAGGAAGCGTAGGTTTAGCGCCGGGCCCTGGATACAGCGAAACTGATGTGACCTATTTCTGGCCTTTGACCGGCTCCCAAAGTCCATCAATTACAGTAAATGAGAGTGGCAATTACTATGTGATGGTAACCAATGAATTTGGGTGTACAGCTCAGTCTGATGCGGAATTGATTACTGTATATCCCTTACCACAGCCAGTAATTACATCGGTGGGTCCCTCCTCAGCCTGTTATGATGTAGATGTTACGCTTTCTGCCCCTCCGGGATATATAAATTATCAATGGTCGAATGGAGCCTGGGGGCAGACAAAAACATTCCATGAATCAGGTACCTACAATGTAGAGGTAAAGGATGATAATGGCTGTTGGGGTGTATCTAACAATAAACAAGTCACTATCTGGGAACCACCTGATCCTAAGATAACTGTAGTAGGACCCACCACATATTGTGGCGGATCTACCACGAGCTATCTTACAACATTAAGTGGATACAATTATAGTTGGGTGAAGGGGAATGAGGACCAGCCTGGAGCTAACACCCAAAACTATACTCCTACTGCCTCGGGAACCTATAAAGTTATAATCACTGATTCTCATGGCTGCACTAAAAAAAGTTCAACGGGAGTGTCAATAACTATTAAGAAAACTCCGGTCGTTTCTATTAGCATAAGTGGCGGTAATAATGTTTGCGGGTCGGAAACCCGCACCCTTACTGCTGACGCAACAAATGGTAATGGATGGATTTATAAATGGAAAAAGAATGGGAATATTATTGCCGGAGCAACAAATAAAAATTATACTACCGGGGCAGCTGGAAGTTATAGTTGCTATGTCACCAATTCAGACAATTGTTCAAAGACGTCTAATACCATCACCCTTACCAATAATTGCAAAGAGGGAGACCAAAGTGAACAAAAAGATGGCTGGTTGAATATTTATCCCAATCCATCTGCTGATGAACTGCACGTCAGACTTACCATGGCGGAGGTTGAATCGGGAGTTGGTACCATAGAAATTCGGAACATGTTAGGTCAGATTCTTATGGCAAGCGAGCGACCCATAGAGGGTTTCATAGTAGCCGATGACCTCACGCTAGACCATTCATGGCCAAATGGTATATACATG